>Ga0065711_1001544_pt1 | contig 44008 bp, 25 predicted proteins | sample Hoacrofraction12_FD_59098 | JGI IMG/M metagenome (GOLD analysis project Ga0065711, IMG submission 59098) | Hoatzin crop microbial communities from Cojedes, Venezuela - Epithelial fraction 12 v2 (version 2) | ecosystem: Host-associated > Birds > Digestive system > Esophagus > Crop | place... | reverse complement strand
GGCTTGCCCGGGGCGGGGGTGTCTCTGCTTATTTGTTTTTAAAACACGTATTTAGGGTTTTGACAAATGCACGCGGAGTGCCCGGAGCTTCGGAGGCAGGGAGAGCGCAAGGCACCGGCGCCCGCTGGCCCCCGTTCCCGCGCCCTCCCTCGGCCCCGCGGTGCAGGCCCCGCGGCCGTTCGCGGCGGGAAGGGGCGGCGGCGCCCCGGGCCCCGGTCAAACAAACCTACTGGCGTCCGGGCTCACGCCGTGGTTGCCCACCCTGGCTATCGCAGCGAGCGGCTCACCGGCGCCGGTGTTCGCCGACAAGATGTCTCCAAGTAACTGCGCAGCTGGAAGAAACAGGCACCTCGCGATCGACTGGAGATCGCTCTCGACCACCAAGCTGTGTTTTTTAACACAAGTAGAGCACAAAAGGTGGTAAATCACAATCTCAGAAAAGCATTTTCTAACCCACTTTAAACAAATTTTAGTTGTGCAAGTGTGGCACGTTACAGAAATGTTTTAATAATTAGGCCTGTCTTCCCTCGAGCAGTACCGTCTCACTTCTATTTTTCAGTTCGCCAGGAGAGAGAGAAGAGTTTCCTAGGAATGCAAGCAGCCATTCGATCTACTGGTTTACGAGGATGTCTGCTGGTAATATTTATCAACTTGCATCATTTCTGCCATCTCGTCTGGAGGGGAATTCTAGCCAGGGAGTTTGGGAACCGTGCTCAGTTTATTTTAGTGTTTGTAATGTCTTTGCAAGCTGCGTGCTACTCATTAGAGAAAACAGCAAACCCAAAATGAACCCTAAAGCAGTTGGAATGAATGCAATAGGAGAGAAAATGGCACCAGCTTGCTTTTGTGACCAAGGTCAAAAAGGAGAAACTGAAGGAAAAGAACAGTGTAGAAATGTTCCAGAATGTAGTAGTTTTAATTTTCTTAGCATTAAACTAAGGCTTCGGGGAACTGATGCAGCCTTTCTGATAGAAGTGATTTAGTGTCAGAAATCTGAGATAAAACTGAGTTTGTGTGGGAGGAAAATAGATGGAGGTTTAACTGAAGAATGTTTCTTATAAATTAGGACAACTGAGCAGAACAGCAGCAAGGACCTACTTCTGGTGGTTATGGTTCTGCTGAAATACTGATTTTTTTCTGTAAAGGCAAAGGAGAAACATTCTAATTAATTAGATTTATTTACAGCAACTGGGTTCGGGATTAAAATAGTTGCCTTGAGACTGAAGGGCAGCTGCAACGCACATTCCAGATGTGAAATGTAACACTGTGTTGCCACTGACCTGATTTTCTGATTTTAAACCCAGAATTGGTCAGGACTGGTGAGTGAATAAATTCATACCGTCCTCTGAATTAATCCAGTGCAGAGGTGCTGTCACATTCCCCCAATAATCAGATTTTGGGGACAGGCAGGGAAATAGCTTTCTGCCAGATGAAAGGTCACCCAGAGACAGGTCGTCCACTTGGGTCTGGGAGGTAGGAAACTTCCAAGATCTGACGTTGCGTTGGGGTTTGCAGCTTGACTCAGCGACTGGTTATCACCTTGCTCCTCGCATGGATCACTCTGCGACCTTCGGGCGAGGAAGTCCGCCATGAACCCCCCTGCTCCTGGGGAAAGCAGCCAGGTATGCACTGCCTCCTGCTGCGCTTGCCTGCAGAGAGTGTGCCCTTCCTGCTTGTCCTTTTGCTTAATTCTCCCGTAGTTCAGACCATTTTTATGTTAGGCTACTGAGACACATACATCATGTGAACAGCTTAGTGAAAACAAAATCCAATAAAACAAAAGAACCTGTAGAAAAGCTAAGCTCTGGCACTTTCCTCAGGCACCTAATGAGACCTAATGTTTGCAAGAGCATTGAACAAGCTTTCCCATGACTCTCCCAGCTTCTTTTGATGACAAGTGCGTATCTGTTTTTCTCAGTAACTTCTAAAGAAAATTGGATGTGCTGTCCCATGCTTAATGTTTATTTCAAACTGAGACAATTATCAATCTAATTAAACTGATACGTGTAATTTTTTTTGTTCCTTTGTTACTCTTTCCTCAGCATAGCTGGATAGAAATATCACAAGCATGTGATGCACATCCCCAGTCTACTATGATTTTTTTGCCTGTCAGAAATATTTTTCTTTAAAACTCTAGCTGGCTTAAGTCTTCTGAAGTGTCTTTTTACCTCCGTTTTAGGGGTCTGATTGAGATATGCTGAATGGGCCAGATTTTTAGAGGCCCAAGAGTCTGATTCCTCACGAAAAAAAGGCAGGTGTCTTTGAGAAGCCTTTGTTTTGGAAGCAAAATTCAGTGTGTTTGACATAGGAGGCAGCCTGGGCTTAATGTAGACAGAGCACAAAACTTCCCATGGTTCATTAGGTTAGGGAGAACTGTAGAAGAAACTCCAAAGTTAACTGAAATGAACTTTATTTCCTCCTAACTGCTGTCAGATGTCAAACTTTCTTATAACAGGAAAGGATTTCTTTTGGCATAGGTCACTGTACTGGGTCTCCCTTCTGTAAAAATTTCAGTGCTGCGTCAGCATCACTGAGGGCTCAGAGGAGCAGGGGTTGCTGCGTCCGGGCATGGGCATTCAGCAATGGGTTCAATAGTAGCCAGCCTGAGAGGGTGTAATGTCCAGGAGGGTAAAAAAAGCCGATTTGAGCACTAACTAACGAATGATCCTTCGTGAAGAGGAAAAAGAATTCCTACAAGAACTAGTCGAGGTCTCCACATTACCTACCCCAGCTTATGATTTCTCCATTAGTAGAAATGTCAAACAAGTTTGAGATGTTCCCTTAGGTGGTTTTAAATATTAGGTTTCTGGCGGAAGCCCAGGCTGGGTTGTAAGCTATTGTATAGTGCTAGGCGATGGACCAAATTTCGTCCCAAGATAGACAAGGATGTTATGGAAAGGAATGGCAGTGTTTATCCTTGAATAAACAAGCTTTTTAATTTGCTTCTTAATATGTCAGAAACAGCTGTTTTACCTTTCTGTGAGTCTGAACTCTCAAACAAGGGCATATTGAGGACAATATAGGAAATGGCATGGAAAAAGCAGTGCAGTCGTAGAAAGTTAAATATAGCTCAGTGGGAGAAAGCGTGTTGTAGTATTGTTCTGTTTGAGATGTGGTAATTGTCTTGGTGTATTAATTTTTCAACTATAAATACTGTATCATGATAACTTTAGAGGTAAAATTTAATTAATGCTTTTCATGTAATGCTTTTGCATGTGTAGGTATAGTTTTAAGGCAAGTGTATTCAAAACATTGGAATTAGAGACTTCACCCAGCAGTGACATCGGAGAGTTGGGATGGTTCCTGTGTCCTGTGTGTCTGTCCTATGTCTGTGCTGTGAGTTCTGAGAATACCTGATTTTTTCAGCCAAAATATAAACCAAAATTAACATCAGACTAAGAACCTTCACATCTCTGTGCAGAGGAGTTAGCCCAGTCTGTCACAATGGCTATAGCACTTCAGCAGTGATGCTCAGAGAAAGCACAAGAGAGGGTACGTGAACAGTGATCTATCCTCCCCTGCTTTCCTGAGTCAGAGGTTGAAGTAAGACTACTTTTTTTTATTATTATTAATTTTTATCAGTGGCCCAGCCCTCCCTGAATTTCTCTTGTGACTTTTTGACTTTATCTACACTTTTGGCCTGCACGGCAGCCTGTGACAATATAATTATGCACTAAGCAAAGAAATACCTGCTCTCTCCTCCTAATTTGACACCTGATAATTTCAGTGGGTGCCTTGTAGTTTTTGTGTGGTGCGATGCAGTGAATAATCATTACCTCGTCACCTCTTTGGCACCATTCATTGTTTGTAGCCTTCCTCATTTGTCTTTTTCCAACCTGAAGACTCCGCATCTGTTGGTGTTCTCTTACACAGAAACTGTTTGCTGCCTTGGACCATCCTCACTGCCTTCATCTCTGCTTTTCAACTTCTAGCTCCCCTGAGGTAAAAGTACCAGACTGCATGCAAAGGCTTACCCAGCATGGACAGATTTTTGTCAAAACAGAACATGAGAATAGATTATAACCTTATTTCAATTTGTTTCTGAACAGGTCTGATAAAATCAAAGGGGGGTCACAAAGTGGGAGAAGTGGTAGCAATGTGCCTCATATATACGTCTCAGTTATCATGATGGCATGACACATCAGTGTAAGTCATGAAAGGAATGAAATCTGAGTTCAGATCCTTTCTGCCTGCCTTTGAGAAGGGAACTGAAGTAGTGCCTGAGCCACAGGCTGATCTGGACAAAGTCCCAACCATTTCCCAGGCGTGTGCGTTCACCACTCGGAAATTGTTCCTTGCTCATGCTCTTCTCTTCATGCCTTTGCTATGAGCAGCAAACTATCTAACACTCTTAACAGCTATCAGTTAATTTTCTTGAATAAGTTTGGGCTGATGTCCTCCAGGACACAAGAGTTCAGAATCCTCATGGCTCAGGGCTGTTTCATCGACCAACTGCGGTTGCTGAGGGTGTAGCTGATAATTACTGAGCTGGTACTGTACCCTCCTAAGCAGTGCTAGACGTGGCTGTTCAGGAACAGCGTATCTTGGTGGTAAAACAGTCGTGTCACTGGCCTTGCTTTGACTACTCTGAAAAATTTTCTTGGAAGTTGGGAAGGAGGCACTGCGGAGCTCAGCCCAGCTGCCCACACACTCCTACTAGCAAAGGTGCTTTCATTGATCAAAGAAAGGGTGGATGTTTAGTAGACAACACTGAGGCAGCAGAGAGCCTATCAGCTTGGAACTTTCTCTTCAGCTTGAAGACTAAAGGTAAAATTTCTGCTGGGTGTGGAGTCCAGCAGCTTCTGATCCAAGCAACACATGGCTTATGTGATAAATCTGGCCTCAGTGCCAAGCCCTCCCTATCCTTCTCCCTGTTCTGGGCTCCTTCCCTCTGTGCTTTTACGAACACAACCACAGAGGTCCCTTACAACAAAGAAGAAATGAAACACCTTTTAACCTACTGCCAAGACAAAAAAAGGGGCATGTGGCCTATTTTGACTGTGTAAGCCTTTTAGGTAGGTGAAATTAGAGACGACATTGTTGGCTTCCATTAGGCTTAATTAAATGCAGATTGGTAGGCAGCTCTCATTCTGGCCAGTACCTCTTCCATGTGGCTCTTCCTGCCCTGGGAGTATTCAGCGGCAGCACCCTGTGCTGCTTTCTGGCCTCCTAGGCCTGGAGGTTTTCAGAAAATGCATGTGCTTGGTTGCAGTTCATCACATGAACAAGGAGCTGTTTCTGTGCTAGCATGCCTGGATGATCTTTGGTTACTCTGGCCAGCACTGGAGGTGCTAGATCTTCCAGTTCCAGTTCTACCTGTCTTCACAAGGGTCTTTGAAAACAAACAAACACAAATCAGTATTCACAGCATGAAAAATGAGAGAGAAAATAACTTGTTGGCAGTTGCCTTTCTGCTTCGGGAAAAGGCTTACATTTGCATTTTAAAGCCCAACCTTGTCTGCAAGACCAACAGCCAACGCAATGTCACAGGTTGTTTGGGGACACAACATTTGACCCACACGTGACTCAGGGTTCATCTGCAGTGCAAGAGGAGCTTGCTGAGGTTTGCACATCACCCTGGCAGATACCCTCTGGACACAGTGATTCATATCTCTGTGTCTGCTCTGTCATCCTTAACTTGGCAGATGAGTATGAAAGATATTGCGAGGTGCATGTTACTCTTTTCATCTCCTAAGAAAATCCTTGCAAAATACAAGGATCTGGATGGTGCATAGGTGAGCAGCATGAGCTGGTCTGAAACCAGTGCTCTGCAGAAACACCTGAAAGGCAGTATGCTGAGCTTATAACAATTGCTTCCTCTGTCCCCTTCCATTATTAATGAAAGCCCAGGCTGTGGTGTTCCGGACCTTTAAAACATATTTCTTCCCAGCCAATCTGTTTTGACAATAAGTTGAGAAACTGAAACAAGAGCACTTCAGGGGTAAGACTGATAGTCCAGGCATAGCCGTGGCAAAATCAAGTTGCCAGGTACTGCGTGCTGTGGTTGCAGCCTCCAAAAGTATTTCCTCTCGTTGTGGGTACATGGTTAGACTCATCCTGGTGAACTTTGGAGCTTGATGTAGATGTTTCATAGGAGTACAGCTGGTGTGGGTTCCTGCTGTGACAAAAGGGAAAGAGCTATATTTGCAGGACAAGTCAGACAGTGCTTGGATCGGTCTTTGAATAGGCCTAGTTTCCCCCCTATTGGTTGTATTTTTAGCAAAGGAAGCCATGTTCCTGATTTAGTTGCCCTGGTGAAGTGGTCATGGTCCTGCTGTTGCAGTGAGCTCTGTGCTGAAGCAAGCACTGAAAGCACCCAGAGCAATGTGACATTTAAACAGAAAGAAAAGAAAATAAAGCAGTAACCATTTTAAGATGACAGATTGATTTGCCTACCTAACATGCTGGCATTGAGCACTGCGTAATAGATGACGTGATACAGTATTGCCCAATGTGGAATAAAACTGGGGCTGGGGGATGAAGGGATTGAGAGCAGCCCTGATGAGAAGAACTTGAGGGTACTGGTGGGCGAAAAGCTGGACATGAGCCGGCGATGTGCACTCGCAGCCCAGAAGGCCAACCGTATCCTGGGCTGCATCAAGAGAAGGGTGGCCAGCAGGTCAAGGGAGGGGATTCTGCCCCTCTGCTCCACTCTGGTGAGACCCCACCTGGAGTCCTGCGTCCAGCTCTGGAGCCCCCAGCACAGGAAAGACATGGAGCTGTTGGAGCAGGTCCAGAGGAGGGCCACAAAAATGATCCTAGGGCTGGAACTGCTCTGCTGTGAGGAAAGGCTGAGAGAGTTGGTGTTGTTCAGCCTGGAGAAGAGAAGGCTGCAGGGAGACCTTACAGCAGCCTTTCAGTACTTAAAGGGGGCCTATAGGAAAGATGAGGACAAACGTTTTTAGCAGGGCCTGTTGTGACAGGACAAGGAATAATGGTTTTAAACTAAGGGAGGGTAGGTTTAGACTGCAGATAAGAAAGAATTTTTTTTACAATGAGGGTGGTGAAATGCTGGCACAGGTTGACCAGAGAGAGAGTGGAGACCCCACCCCTGGAAACATTCAAGGTCAGGCTGGATGGGCCTCTGAGCTACCTGATCTAGTTGAAGATGTCCTTGCTCACTGCAGGGAGCTTGGGCTAGGTGACTTCTAAAGGTCGCTTCCAACTCAAAGCATTCTATGATTATACGAAAATTATTCTTGTGATAATAATACCTCCCGGTTGATACAGTGACATGGAAACAAGCCATGAACACCTGGCGCTCAGATGAACCCCAGAGCTGGAGCAAGGGAATGAGGCAGAGAAGAGGGGGAAGGAACAAAGCAGAAGGGAAGTCACATGGCAAGTGGAGGGAAAAGCTTTCCACCTTTCAACAGTGATGAGCCTTTGATTCAGGTTGTTCATAGCATGAAAGCATCCCCACAAGGACCCTACCTGAGATGTCTTTACTTTTTGTATGTTTGAGCTCATGATAAACACTTACATGAGATTTTTTTTCCCCCAGAGAGCAGAATGTTTTTTATTGATCCAGAAAGTCAAACTACAGAGGACATTAAGAAGTGTAGTAGAAAAAGTTTAAAATCTCCACTGAGAGTATCTTACTCTGCATTTTTTTTTTATCTGGGCAGATATGATAGCTCTTTTCTGGTATTGTGAATTTTGTCATTCAGAAAATAAAATACAGCAGTTTGGAGAAACTCAGGAGATTGCAATGCATGGACAAAAGCTTACCAGATGGAGAAAAACTGATATCCTGTCCCTTTTTCCCTAATATTTTCTGGTCTATGTTATTTTGTTTTTACCAAGGGTGTTTTCCCTAAAATATATGTATATCTGGTAAGTAGTAGAAGAAAGAATTATCAGCTACTGCGAACAGATTATAGAAGAAAGTAGGAGATATTTGTCTGCTTGACAGTAGTGCATCCAAGACTGGAAATGCTACACCAGAGAGATGGCAGGAATGTTGTTACTGTGAAACTTTCAGTTTGTGCACAAAAGCACTTATGATACTTAAGGATGGGAAAGACCTCACCATTTCATTTTAACTGCCAGTTTTAAGTAAAATTTAGCTGTGGGGAGGGGAGAGGTGTTCTGGATCATGAGATCAGGGGCAGCTGTGCTCCGGAAAGCTTCTTTCTTCATCCCTTCACTCTGGGACTTGTGTTCAGCCTTGCAGGTGATTCATTTCTGAAGTGACTAAAAATCCTGATATCAATAAGTCAGTGAAAACAGGAACACGAGAAGACTATTTATATTAAAGGAGAATGCAGTAAGCCTGGGAAGCAGTAGCATCTGTATCACATATAGCCTGATAATAACATTACCTTTGGGATAGTTACATGTGCGAGTACTCCTTTACACCAGTAATTCAACTACTGCCTTGTAGCAATGCAATTACCCTGCTTTCTCTTTGAAGTCTGGCTGCGGTTTCAATTCATTTACATTTGAAAGAAATCTAATTTTTTTACAATAAAAAGTCTCCAGGTCTTAGCAAGTCTGGAGATCTCTGCTAGGCTAGTGCTGGCCTGAGAACTGTGGACAAATGTGGTGCTCCTAAGAATGAGACAAACAGGTGATCTAAGTCCTCTGTCTGATCCACAGAATCAGAGCAACCTGCTACAGACAGCTGTGCAGACACCCACCCAGTCAGACATGGTTCTGTGGGAGGACAAAACATTCCGAACTGCCAGCCTGTATTCAGCCTTCTCTCGCTGGTGTGTATTGTAGCACTGGTTTTGACTGGACGCTTGGAAATTGGTGGTGGGGAACAGCATCCTGTCATCAGCTAGTACAAACTGTGATGCCTACTGTAGGTTGGAGACAAGAGCTCTGCCTTCCATCAGCAGGTTGCCGAACACCTGACAGGGGAGTTACTGGCTTCTCCCTACAAATATACCAACAGTCCCAGTAATGAGAATGTGAACGGCCCAACTCAGTGTGGGTTTGGATGGTGTGCAGCCAAGAAGGCCTGGGCAAGAAATGTTTTCTGAATGGATTAGGGAATAGGTGGAGCAGTTGCCTGTTCAGCAAAGGCTGTGCATTCTGGAAGCAGGAGGGTCTGTGGAAAAAAAAGTGCAAATGTAAAATATGTGGAATATGAATGTCACGAGTGTAAAATGGCTGTATATAAAAGCTGCAAATCTTTTTAGCTAACTTGAGCTGTACAGAAACTGGTATCTAATCTAGTTCCTTATTATCCCACTGTGGATCTCTGTCACTCCATCTGGACATGCTCGTCCTTCCCCTGAGTTGTAGAGGGACCGTAGAAGAGTAGATAAGACTGAAGAGAAACTTTTAGATAGCTCAAGTTAGGTGATATGAATTAGGACAACATCCCAGGAGGCAAGTGAATGCTGTTATGGATAGCTTGAATTCTGATATTTCCCAAGATTGCTGTAGCTCTTTCAAGAGATTTCTTGGGTGCATATGGAAGGGGCCGATCAATTCCCAGATTGCATCAAAATAATTTAAACTCAGGCTGCACAGAAAGCTGAACTCTCTAGACATCGGAGAAGTGCTAAAATGCTCAATTTCTTCTAATGTAACATTTCCAGGTGAAAAAATAAGGTGTATCCACTGAGACTTGATAACCTCAATGACCCAACAGTTTGAGCTGTTCTCACTGCAGTCTGTGTTCTGTTAAGGAAGATTTTTCACGTTTGTAGAGGTGCCACAAGTATGATGTGGAATGAGCTTGTAATATATGATTTTGATGGTGTCTTTCGTTGCTCAGGGACCTTTAAAATAAGCCCTCTGTGTCTGCTTATGGCAGTTGTACTGAAGTGGAGACCATTTTACCTAAGCAAAATAAGTAAGTAAATTCTAGGCAAGAATGCTGTTCCTGAGGCTGAATTATATTTAGTGCTAACTCCTTGCAGGCTCTATTTTAATTCTGTCAATAACAGATGTGCTGTTTGCAGTGTATGGCTGAAGAAATCTATTTTCAAATGTCTCCTTGACTCCTTCACAATCTGTTGCATTCCATTGATAGTACAATAAGCTGCTCAGTTGGGAGAAGAAATATGGAAGATGGGAACAAACTTGAATTTATTAATTTAAAAGAAAAATCAAGAGAAATAAAAAAGAAGCTTGGTTTCTTTTTATTTATCCATGAAAAAGTCAAATCATGAAATCTAGTTTTGTAACTTCTGGCTCCAGGAATGGTGATAGGAACAATAATAAATATTAGCTTTTATTAGTGGAGAACTCTTCTTTGATTACTTACAACTACTTATTTGCATGCACTGTTTAAATTGCACCCACGTCAGGAGTGCCTTTTTGAGCAAGCATATGTGGTCTTTCTCAAGGTCTGAAGACACTACAACATTTAAAATTATATACCACAAATACATGCCTTAATTCTCACTCAGCATAATCATGCTAAATCAAATTTTTACTCTGAAAATAAACAGATTTTAAGTTGATAATTACATGACTCATTGAGATTGACAATAAAGAACAGCATGCAGTGCTTAGAAAAATGGAAAATATTTTGCCCAAGAACATTAAAATTTAAGAGACAGAGTTAGTTCCATGGAATAGCTGTACCTTATCTGTCTGGGTTTTAATGATTGTCCTTTCAGTGCTACGTTATGTCAGGGTGAAAACCTTCTGAAAGAGCTTTCAGAGAGTTATGGGAACTTCTGAAGCACAGCACTGAAGGCCAGATTCCCAGGGCCTTCCAGGTGGGCACATCAATAATTTGGTCAATGCGAAAAAAAACCAACAACCAGGAAACACGCCGAAGTTATGATATTTATCCAAAAATAAAACATAAGGGTTTTGCTTTTATTAAATTTCTGTATTATAAACCTAACAATTAGTGTTTCACCATTGGCACTGATTTGTGGGGCTGGATCTTAGAAAGGGGTACAGTGTTTCCACAAGAGCCCAGAATAAACTGGTATAAACCAATTTGGCTCCATTGCCTTCAGCTACATATGTTGGTTCATGCCAGCAAGGGTGTAGCTTTATTAACTCTGTAAATGCAAACACATATTTGTTCACCTGGACTAATTCCTGAGGACATCATGGGTGTGTCATTGACAGCAAACTCAGTGTGCCCAGGGCTGGCCTCTGACGCTGAGATCAACTGGTACGAAACAGGCTATATATCCGTACTACTAAACTCTCTTCACTGCCAAAACTGGGTCGAAAACACTCATTTTGCCTCTTGGGAGTGGTATGCTAATGCCTGAATTATGGTCAAGAATTATGTGGAGGAGTATTTCTCAGCCCCGGTCACCAGTGTGCCAGCACTGGTCTGAGAATTTAGTTTGTGAGTGTTGACCTAGCTAGCCGGTGTCCCCTTAGCTGCATGCTGAGAAAGAGACCATGCACTGCGCATTCTGCTGCACCGCTCAGGAAAGAGCAAGGAGCGAAAGGATGCGACTTGACCTCACCCTGGTTCCCTCCAAACAATCAGAGTTGCTCCTCAGGCTCCCTTCTGACACTTGATAACCTGATGGTCAAAACATGTGTAGTGGGTTGGCCCTGACCAGCAGTGAAGCTCCCACCCAACTGCTTGGTCCCCACCCTCATCAGGGCAGGCTGTGGGGAAAACAGCAAGAACAGAAGTGAGTAAGCTCACGGGTCAAGATAAAGGCATTTGGTGTCCCCTCATCTATTTCTCACACTTTTTGTTCCCTCTTCCTCCTCTGCCTGTCTGGCATTTCCTCCCCTTTCTTAAATATGGTGCTGATGGGTTAATGGTTGGACTTGATGGTCTTAGTGGTCTTTTCCAACCTTGGTGATTCTATGATTGTATGGTCACGGAGGGACCAGCAGGTTGGCCGAGGGGCTCGGCTGTGCGCTGCGGTGGGTCTGTTTGAGCTGGCTGTGTCTGGCACAGGGCAGCCCCTGGCCTCCCCTCACAGAGGCCGCCCCTGCAGCATCCCCCCTCTGCCCAAACAGTGACAGGGACACCCAACACACTGTCCTGGAAGGGCAATGGCAGAGAAGCCTGGGCTGGAGCATGTTGTCCAAGCTCTGGTCTGAAGCATACTGTCCAAGCTCTATACATGCCTGGTAAGGTTGTGTTTAACAGTCTGTGAGGTGAAACTAAGAAAACAAAGGAGGATTAAATTTGCCTTTTCTGTTGGAAATGACTTTTCCTGTCTGCCATGTTAATAATATGCAAATAGTGATTCTCAGAAGCATACAATTTGGTCAAACACAGATGTTTCGTGGCCAGCAGAAGACAGCTTTCTTGTGCCATATTTCAAACTCCTGCTCTAGACCATGAAGGCAACAGGCTTCCTCAGCATGTCAACTCTAAGAAAACACCAGACCATTTTTGCCATGCATAAAATGACTGTAAAGAAAGGAACCATGAAACACATACTCAGTTTATATTTATTTTCCTGTTTATGTATGGCAAAATTTTAACTAGGAGGAAATAGTGCCCAATACAAGGTTTTGAGCAAATTTAACCGTAGATCTCAAAACTACCAACAACTATTTACAGGTATCTTATGGGATGGGAGAGCTTCTTAGGTCATTTGATGTGGCTTCCCATGTGTCACAGACAGTTAAGGCTACCCTATACTGAAGTTGTGATAGTTTCTTTATGAACATGTATTTTGTTTTCCTCTAAAGCTATGTTTGAGAAAGCATGTAGACTTAATTTGGAAACCCCAAATTATGAAAAGTAAACCTCTTCATTTGACAGTTTGTTTCAATGATTAATCACCTACTTTTTCAAACAGTTCTACAGCTGATCTATATCTCCCTGCCTGCCTGCCTCCCTTTGTCCCTCTTTTCTCCCTCACCTTCCCCCCATCTCTTTCCCTTCCTTTCTTTCACCACTGGTTCTTGATAGGTTTTTCACTGCTGGGATTGAAAACTGTGTTACTACTCAGTAGTTTCTTCCTTTGAAAGTGCTTACCTAGCCACTCTTTGATCTCCATTTTGCTAAGCTGAAAGAGACTGGGCTTGTTATTGTTGTCACTCCAGCTCTCCAAAAATTTAGTTGCTTTATCTTCTCCAGTTTGTCAACATTCTTTTTGAGAATGGGCCCCAAACTGTGCACAGTATTTCAGTCTTCACTCACCAATACCTGTAGCACTTAATCAGTTTACTAATCCTGTTCAGCATTTCCCTAGCTAATGTAACCTATTTTTTGTTGCTGCAGTTTTGGTCCACTGTATCCTCAGTCTTTTCTTGCATCCTTTCCCCTATTCAGTAAGTCTTTACTTCATCTTTCTAAAAAGGACGACTATCATTTGGCTATCCCAGTTTCTTTGGATGGACTCAGATTTCAGTATTTGTCCCTAGAATTACAATTTACTTCTTGATCATTTGTGAAAACAGTCAATGTCCTGATTAGTGAAACTCTCTCACAGTTACTGATTGTACTCTGTTGGTAATAATGTTTTCCACAAATGGAGTTAACTTTATACCTTACTGCATTTATGTTATATAGTGCCAATTTTTAGATCAGCATAATGTTGTATTAATTCAACAGATCTATAAAAGTCAAAGATAACTGTGGAGCTATGACACGCTTAATCAAAGTTGTAATATCATTTTAGAAGTAATTCAGGTTTATTTGACAAGACCTATTTCCCTAAAACCATGTTGACAAGGGTTTATTACATTCCTATCCTCTAAATCTTTTTAAAGTTGAACCAATGAAAAATGTATTTACTGGTTCCAGAAAGAAGCTAAAAGAAAGAAGCCCACAGAAGGAGGTAAGAGGATGCTCATGGTACAGGAATGAGGGCAAGGTGGCACTAATGGTTTAGTATAGGGAAACATAGCAATACTTCTTTAGAAACCCCTATTCTGTTTCTTTTTGCTACCGGAAAGAAGGACTTAACTCTCCAGATTACTTAAAGAAAGTGAGAGCATACTGATGACACGTTTCTATTCCAAGTCTCCAGAATAACAAAAAAGCAGAGTCGAGTCGTTATCTAAAATTGTTAATACAAGTAAATAAAGGGTTAAAGAGAAAAAGATGAGCTTAGCAAAACCCAAGATTCTCATTGCAATCACCCAAAGGCTGTGTTTGATGAATAAGACAGATGTGAAATCGGGAACTAATGAACGAAATTTGATGTGCTGCATGCTGGGTCTAATAACAAACGCATGGGCGGCTGGGCCTACCCACGTTTGTGGGGTTGTAAATATCAATGAGAAGAGAGCAGACGGACTGAAAGGAGCATGCTTTACTGTGATGTCTACCACATTCCCACCTCTAGGGTCGTGGGACCCACGGTGACATCCCTGCGCCTGCAGAAGCTCCCAGGTGTCACCTGCTCAGACAGCCAGGGAGGAACCTGACTAGGTCACATCCACAATGTCTCCCCTGAATATCACCTTTTTTCCTTCCCTGTCTTCTGTCTTCTCTTTTCTTATCTGATTGTTTATGCCTTCTCTTTAATGGAACTCTGGTTTAGCTGACTAAGCTTGAATCCTTTGCAATGTTATTCTAAGCCCATGGCCAAAAAGGCAACTGAAAGAAAAACTTTAAACAACCTGATGCTTGTATACATCTGTGACTGATAAGGCTATGCATGTATCTGTCATTCTTCAGCAGAGAGTTACACCAGAAACACAGGCTGCATTTGTTATCTCTTGCTTTTATGTGACTTTCTCTAATTTGTGTTCAGGAAAGCCAGAGCAGACTCTAACAGAAAAAAAGCAAAATAGCTCCCAGCTCATCTCTAAGTTTTTCTCCTCCTTCCCCTTCCCTTCCCCTTTCTCTTCCCCTTCCCTTTCCCCTTACCCTTCTCCACTCTCTCCCTCATCTCCTGACAATGGCTCTTTAACACCCTCTCAAGTGTTGCCAAATGGAGAAAGAGTTGGTCTTTTATATAAATTTTCTGAAGTTAAAAGAAAGGGCAAAAGGGACAATTGTCAAATGAAAGCCTCTGTTGATGCTTTTAAGTGCTCAACTGGGTGGTCGGGTTGCGGGTTTTTTTTATTTTATCCTTAGCTTAAAAGTTTTAATGGTGCTAATCTGCCATACAAACAAGTTGTCATGAAATCTGTTGCACTTCGAACTTCAAACATCATCTATTTGTTTATCTCTATACAGAGACGGGTTCACGTCAGTCCATTTGTACTCTGGACCAGTTAACACTCAGGAAATGAACATGGCTTGTTTTTGCTGAGAGCCCTCTTGGCTTGTTACCTGTGAGGCTGAAACACTTTTTTGTGAGTCACAGAATCATAGAATGGTTTCAGCTGGAAGGGACCTTCAAAGATCATCTAGTCCATCTCCTCTGCCACGGGAAGGGACACCTTTACTAGAGCAGGTTGCTCAAAGATCCAGCTAACCTGACCTTGAACACTTTCAGTGATGGGGAATCCGTAACATCTTTGGGTAGCCTGTTCTAGTGCCTCACCACACTTAATGTAAAAAATGAGCTTTGTTCAGAAGCTTAGTAAGTTCTCTTCTCTTTTGTGACAGACCTGTGTCACGTAGGACCTTTTGGCCTCCAAAATACCACAGTTAATGCTTCAGCTAACTATTGTAGAGTGTGGCTCTCTCAGGGACAGCTCATCTTTTCCTGCTCGTGTGCACTAAGCTGGAGAATGTGGGATGAGAAAAAGACATCTGTACAAGCTAAAGTAAAAAAGCATGGGAATGTGAGAAAATTCCTTTCTGAGTGGGATATTTCTGATGGCCCCTCATTCTGTGTAAGGTCAAAGTCACATAAAAGGTACCAGTCTAAAGACTTCACACTCCTCCAATCAATCAGCAAGGCTCAAAATTATCTACTAGGAAGGCCTTTCCTTCTCCACTCCCGTCTGGTCGCATCCCTCTCTAAAGGAGGACAACAGAAAGAACCACCCATTGAGATCAATAGGGATCATTGTACAGCTCCTTCATGGGTATCATTATGGTTCACTGGTATCGTTACGTAGACACACAGCAAAAATCCGATTCTAAACCCAGCCCTCTTGTACTGTCAGGCATTTTTCATTCTCTTTGACTCTTCCCTAATGTAAAACATTCAAACCACTATTGACTGCCAGCCTTTAAGGTACCGCAGTCTGGAGGCAAACAGTGAAAATGATTCTGGGCACGTCGACTTTGTGCAACAGCATACATGGCTTTGGCTAGACTGTATTTCACAGTCTATTGCCACAGCATGCCCAGCACTGAAAGTGGCATAACTAACTCGGAGTAGTAACGAGAGAGAGTAAGTAACCCTGAGAAGTAGCATGGGGTGGTTTGGGCACGGTACCATGCTGCACACAGGTTCAAACCAGTGCCATCTAATGATTCACCTCTGTAGGGACATCCGGCTGTACTCAGATGAGTAACCTGTCTTCAGATCCGAGACTACACAGGTGCTCGTCCTAGGGGTACTTTGTAACAATTCAGAGTAGTAGGTAATTGAAGAACTATTTCACCAGGCCTCAAAGAAAGGAGATGTCACAAATAGTTGCAGCATAACTTAAAACAATATCAACAATTGTTGGAGAAGGGCCAGCACCTACTGTGTGACTTTAATTAAAATTTCTACTAGATAAATATAGAAGCAAAGTTTCTCTTAGTGGAAGTTATCACTGGCTATGTCTAAAACTTCCTGAGTTTCAAAAGCCCTGAAGGAACCTGCATCCCACAGCTGCACTGTTTGCAGTGTGTATCTCCCAAGCGGGCTGCTCTTCACAGGGTTCCCCAGAGGCTTCATTCTGGATCCCTCTAACCAGTTTCTCCCTGGCTTGCCATGAGGCTGAATCTTGCCCATTGCTGGACGGTAGCTTTGTGGGTTAGGAGGGGAGAGCTTATTGCTCTCTACAACTACCTGAAAGGAGGTTGTAGTGAGGCGGGTGTTGGTCTCTTCTCCCAAGTAACTAGTGATAGGACGAGAGGCAATGACCTCAAGTTGCATCAGGGGAGATTTAGACTGGGTACTAGGAAAAATTTCTTTACTGAAAGAGTGGTCAGGCATTGGAATAGTGGTGGACTCACCATTCCTGGAGGTGTTCAAAAAACATGTAGATATGACACTTCAGGACATGGTTTAGCAGGCGTGGTGGTGTTGGGTTGGTGGTTGGACTTCACAATCTTAGAGGTCTTTTCCAACTTTAATGATTCTATGATTCTGTGATTCTAGGAGCTTCTCGTGAACACTCTTCTCTTGCCTCATGCTGGCTGAGGAAGAAGACTTTTCAGAACCTCGTTTTCATTGAATTTGGTGTGCAGAACATATATCTACTGAAGCATTTCACTTTATTCTTTATTATTTCATCGCAGTCTTAATTTTATTTCTTTATTTGCTATATTCCTTTTTTTCTCTCATGCACTTGCAGCTGCAGGTGGATGACTGCCATTTAAGATGGGCTTTTTGCTCATTAAAGGACATCAGAAATCCACTATGGCCAAATAACCCTGCATCTGCTCTGCGCAGGGCATGAAAATAGGGGGTGTATGGAATATAACTTCAGGTTCTTAGTAAAGCTTGTCCTTTAGGTTTAATTGGTGCCCTAGAGGAATATGAAGGCCAGAGTCAACTTGGAGGACTGAAGTAACCAGCCCTTGGAGTTAACCTCCCTCACCATGTGTGAAACCATTATGGTGACTTCAAAGTCTCATTAAGTATTAAATATAGAGCATGCCAGAAGTGATTTTGCAGTTAATAAAAATGTTCATCCATTTACATAATCAGACTATAGTCTCATTACAGCTGTATTGCATGAAATATTATTTGTAAAGAAGAGTTCTTAATCATCCACTTCAGTAAAATTTATAGGGAAACCAGCTTTAGTGAGTTAATTTTGAAGAATAACATGTTTGGTCTTGGATTATTCTTTCACAGCTGAAAAGAAAATCAGTGTTTTGAAATTTTTTCTGAAAGAACAGAAAATTATAAACAACATGGAGTGAATGACTTGTAACTGCCCATTCACAAAAGAGAAGGAAACAGAGAACTCACAAACCAGATCTTGCCTCCAGTAAGAGAAACTGATGTACAGACAACCCCTTCCCCCAACATAGGAATCAGACACCAAACACTTTAAGGAACAAAAACTCGGAGAGCCTGTCAAACTTTGCAGATGGAATATTTTACCCTTTTACCCAAAGATCCTTTTACCCAAGAGGCAGTGTTGACATTGCTAATGAGAGATGGCAAATATATTTTTAACTCTCTCTGTGGTCTTCTGTGCTGTTGTAAACAAAGTACCTAATAATAGCGGAAATAAAGTCTTTGATGCTGTTACTGGCTGGGGGGGCGGGATTTCAGATGGCTGATGTTACATGTTAGTAACAGATATTTTTATATTAATGTGTATAGATTTGTAGACTTAAAAAGAAATCTTTCTGATTTTCTAAATAGCGGAGGGCAGGGAGTGCCATCCAAACAAAATGACATGTATTCTTCTGACCACAGGCTCATCCTGAGGGTTCATGACATGGGTGTTTGCCCATGCCTGTTGCCTTTTGTCCTTCTGCCATGCCCCACTGTAAGGAGCCTGGCTCTGTGTTCCTGATGACCTCCCTTTAGGTACTGGTGGTTGCTGTCAGGCCTGCCTGAAGCCAGGCTGCCCAAGTCCATCTCCCTCAGTCTGCCTTCCTAGGGCAACTGCTCCAGCACCCAACTGTCACCAGGGCCCTACACTGAACATGTTCCAGTTGGTAGATATCTTTCTTGTACTAATTGGGACAGACGGACTGGGCACAGTACTCTAGATGAGCTCCAACAACTTCTAAGCAGAGAGGGATAATCCCCTCCTGAAGTCCTTTCCAACCTGAATTATCCCATGATCCTATGAAATGGGTGGTGGCTAGTAGGTCCAAGAGGCATAAGGGTGCATGAGGTAAACAGACTTTGTGTTGAGAGTAGGTGTGCTGTGTAGGGTGATTGGGTGGGGGGGGATGAAAAATGGGAGGTGATATAGGAGAGAAGCTGTTGGGGCAACGAGGGACAAGTCACAATAAGTAAGGCTAGAAAAAGTCACCTCCGAAAGTTCAGTGAAAGTGTCCAAGCTTTTGCTAGAAATCATGGTCATCTGCAGATGGAGCTGATGAAGTGATTAACCTCAGAAGAAAATTTCTGAAACAGAACCTGGTGACTTTAGGGTAAAAGACAGTGCAGGAACTTGTGCTTGCTTGAGGTGTCATTTCTATTATTATTGCTTTCAGATGCAAATACTGAGAGGAAGAAATGGATACAAGAGTGCCTGCAGGCTTCTTGGTTTCTGGGCACACTTTAGTATGGCAACCTATGGCAAAAGCCCTCCCTCTTCTCCTGGCTGTGAAGGGAATGTGAGAAAGCAAAGGGGAGGGCAACAAATGAAACCATTCTGCTCCTCTGAGCTGAAGACCAAGCTTGTCACCACCTTGTTGGACTGCATCCTAAGCCTTAGGATATTTTTTGTTTTCTCAAAGTTCCAGTGGCTAGAACTGAGAAGTGAGCTCTTGCGGTTTTAGAGAACACCTAAAAGAAATTGAGGGCATTGCAAGGTTTAGGGCCTAGAGAGTAAATACTGCCAACTGTCTGTTTCACGCTTTTCTTTTCCTTTTTCCCCTAGTCCCAGGAGCAGCTGGTCAAACTGGCCATCATAATGGCATCTCTATGTCCTGGGACACTAATGATTGAATACACTGTCTGGGCAAACCTGTGGCAAACACGGGAGATGTTGTCTCTGGGTTTTAAGCTCTCTTTTTACCTGCTGACAGTGAGGAGCTGTGGATACACGTTTGTGCTAGGGCAGATGGTGAAGGAGGTGGGTGCTGGACTGCTGGGGACGAGCGGTAGTCCAGCTCATGGGTGCCCATCTGCTGTCTGGTTTTCAGGGGCTCTATGCTGGAGGAAGAGGAGGAGAAGGAGGAGAATTTTGCTTTCACCACAGCCATGGCACAGTACTGGAGGAAATACCTACTGGCTTTGGAGCTGTTTCCTACCACTGGCGGTCTTTCCTCTCTCACGTCACTGGTGATGTGCACCAACATGGTGGCCTACAAAGATGCTACAAAGGAGTGGGTGCATGAGGTGCACTGAGAAACAGGGATGGGGCACCTGAAATGCGCCACAGAGCCAGTTAGTGGGTGTGTGGCTGGATGAAATTGTCCTCCTGTAGTAAATCATCCCTGAGAGGAGAAGATGAGAAACATGACATGCCCCAGCTCTGAAGGGTTGTTAGCACAACAAGCTCCTTGTACTGATTCCAAAGACGAATGTGTTCTACTTGAGTCGTACAAAATCTGCTTTAGAAATTAGTGTTTCCTTTCTGCTCCTGCTCCTGGTAGCTTTGTTGTGCTGTTTGAAAAATGGCTCGCCTGTCTCCGAGACCACTTGATATTCAAACAGCTAAACTACTGCTTTCAACCAACGTTTTGTTGAAAGACTGACCCTGGCCTTGCCAGCTCTTTTGGGCAAACGCCTTTTCTGCCTTGCCTTGCAGATACATTTATGTGTCCCATCAAGGAGTGCAAGCAGAAGGCTTTGAGATAATGCTTGTCAAAATGACAGAGGCAAACTTCAGTTCAACACGGAAAGTCAGGCCGGGAAGCGAAAGCCCAGGTGTGGGGAGAGTGACCCCCGTCCGGGGCGAGCTGAACCACAGCGCGGCTGCCTCTTCACGCCGGCTGCGCACCAAAACCGAGCCAGCCGGGCAAAAGGTGTGCTGATACAGCACTGGCGGCACCGAAGGGGCTGGGTGTTTGGCTGGCTTGGGGTGTGTTGTTGTTACTTGCAAACAGATGTTTAGGAAATTCTTGTATTCTAACCAGCCACAGCTGGAGAGGAAAAGACTGTCATGCGAGTATGTCTGAGGGCTAGTGTAAAAAAGCTGTGATCACATAAAGAAAAAAGATATCCTTACTCTCCAGAACAGTTAGGACTGGACAGGGTTTATGTTGATCACAAGTATTCATAGATTTTACCATCTTTCCTGCAATAACACTAATCTACATTTGCTTCTGGAAAATATTCTAGACGCGTGGCATGGAGGTTAAATTTTTACTAAGCTCTTTCATGATATAGCTGTTCTCTTTCTCATTTATGTCTTGAATAAGTGTTGATAAATGTTCACATTTGCAGTAAAATTCGGAGGCAAAGTGGGTTTCATCTCGGTTTTGCAGTGACCATATCTGATCAGGGACTATTAATATTGATCATCACAATCTAATTCAAAGCAGAGAGCAAAACTCAGGGATGTTAAAGCCTTGGGCAAAATTGTCATAATTTACTGTTATAGAGAAAACTTTATGGCTAGCTGCTTGGATTAAAAATCCCTGAGAGTTTTCCACCGGAAAGTTTTATTAAAGGCATGCCATGTTAAATATAGTTATACAACACCCCTTGCTCACATATATAGTTACATATATATTTATGCATCTGTAAAATCAAATTTCCTTGCCCATGTCAAATGACATATTATTTAAAGGGGGAAAAAATCTGTAAAATACCTTATAATTCATTGTATCAGTTGTATTGCTTTTTTCTAACATATGTCATTTACCTCAACCAAATGCTTTATCCTGCCAAAAAACCTCCAAACCCAAAACCGGAAGGAGCAGTCAGCTTCACTGGGACAACTCTTCCCTGCCATTGCGTCCGCGTGGAGACCTTTTGTACGATCATAACCAGTTTTGCACCATGGAGATATTGAGCAAGGTCAGCCTGGTGGTGCTATGAGCTGGGGTAATGCTGCCCTTGCTGCCCAGGTGTCTCTGTCCCGCTGCACTCGGGTGGTCTGTGGGACAGGGACACTGCAGAAGAGGGAGCACACGTTCTCCTGCCACCACGTCCTGGAGCACAGCTGTGCTCAGACCTGTGGTATGCGGTGATGAGTTCTGTCAAGACAGTGCAAGCTGGAGCTGGCACCAGCCCAGGAGGCCTGACCCCCGTAAGTGGGACTGGGAAAGGGGGACAGGGCAGCCCTTTCCTCTTCCTGACATGGCACCGTCCCCCCTGCGGGGCATTGCTCACAGACCATGCTTGTCGGTATCCGTTTGTGCACTGCTGCGTGCTTACCGAGGCAGGTGGAGAGAGCCGTGCTGCAGGAACTCGAGGCGTCACTCCCGCGTCTCGGGCAGGGGCACCCAGTCTGGTTAAACGTCAGCTTAGCGAGGAGAAGGGGGCAGCCGTGACGCTGGGGACCGCAGCGGGGCTGCGGATGCGGCCGGAGATGAGCTGCCCTCATCTCGGGCGGCACCGAGCTCTGCGCCACAGGCAATGCCCCACTGGCTGTCCCCTGGGAGGACACATGTCACCTTCAGGGGTCCATCCACGGCTGTGAGGGCATCTTAGGCAATTGTAGATGGTGCCAAAGTTACACTCCAAACTTGTTACAGGCTGGCAGAGTCGTATTCTGCCCACGTTTATAGGATGGGTCAGACTACGTGCTGAGAAGCACTAAAAACCCAGCCTCACATGTGCCCTCCATAGATGCAGACTGCAACTTGGGCAAACTTCTTTTCAACAAATGGCTGTATATATTTAAGCACAGGCAGGAGTTTTTCTTTGAATGCTAGATTTAGAACAGAGATCAACCTTGCCAGGCAGGTTTTTCTTGTCCCAACCTTGCATCTGAGTTTATTCCTCTACAAAGCCATGGAAAATTGTCAGCTTGGAGACAGCAATTTAGCTGGATCAATTTTCATTTCTTGGTACGTGGCACGCTGCCAGCAGGTTAGAGCTGGGGACCAAGGATCTGGAATCTTAAGTTTTATTCCCAGCTGTGCCTATGTTGTTCTCTCACCTTGGGCAAGTGGGTTTTTTTTTTTTTTTCAATTGCATCAACAGAAGCAGGATGCCACTTCACAGGGCTTAATTAATGTTTGTAAAACTTCTCAGGATTTTTGGATGAAGACCAGAATGATTCCACGTGGTAATCATAACGTCTGATGGCCAGACCCAGGGCATGCCAGCCCTCCATTTGCAGAGCAGGCACTAGGACAATGGTATCAACCTGACGTATCGTCCACTTGGTCCCCTGCTCTTCCTACCTTAGCCACCTGCATCAGCCTCCAGTCTCCTCTCTCATGCTGATCACGGTAAAGAACTAATTGTATTGATTTTAGAGCAAATATACTTAATTGTAGAGTAAATCACCTGGAGATCGCAGGAAAGATCCAGAGTCCATTTAAAGTACTAGGGACCTCTGGTACACTTTGGTGGATCCACGGTGAGCAGGAACAACATTTGCAGTGTAGTAGTAGCCAGATCAGTGCTCCAGCGATGTTAATACATAAGACCGTGTTGAAAAGGTATGGGAATGCAGCTGGACCTGATCCGATACATTCATCAGCTTCTTTATTGCGCAGTAATTTGGGGGCTGTTTATTTTCTCGTTACAGACGCGGGTGATATGGCTGGCAGATAGACACAGGCCAGATCATTCTCGAATATCATGATGTCCACATTCACACAACAGAATTTGGCTGCTTCCCTGTTTTGTACAACAAATGAAGGTGGAAAATACTGTGTTGCTAGTTATGTGAAATGTTTCAAGTAAACTATAAAAAAAAAAATAGCCTGCTTTACCACCAAATCAAAGAGGTTTTTAGCCTAATGCATAGCATCTAAAAGTGCATTGTGTCACATTCTTGGATCTTAGATCCAAGAAAAACACCCACTAGTTCTAATGAGAACAGAGTTCAGCCCAATTTGCAAAAATAAAATATGCAGGCTTGTAAGGCAAAATTTCCTTGGTGAAGGAATTTCCTTTAGTAAAAGAAAAAAAATCCTCATTAAACCAAACAATAACCAAACAAAAAGAATCAGGGAGAAATGTCACTGAGAATTTAAAGTATCTGGGTTTGTTATCAAAAGCTGCATATGTAATTTTTTTGTGCATATAGATAGCCTGTAACAGACTCCAACCAATTATACACTGATAGAATAACAGATCTATCTACATCAGCCTCTGTGCAGAAACCTGTAAACACGGAAGGAGAGTCCCTGCGAAGTCTGGGAAAAAATAACCATGAAATTCAGCTCTCGTGGATCATAACACGGCTGTGAACATGACTTACCTCTGTGGTGCGGCCATTCATCAATGAAGATGAAAAGGTCTCATAGCTCTAAGAAAAAGAGAAAAAGGGGGCAGGGTAACAGATTTCCTTAAAATTTTAACATGTGCCTGTTCAACATTTCTCCAGGAGCACCACAAAGGTCAGAGCTATGTACGTGCAGATACCTCATGGATGATCCATTTATGCACCACAGACTTCCTAATAAAGCTATCAACCCACAGACCAGTGTTTCTCAGGGCTGCTGGTGACTGCAGAGAGCAGGTGTGAAGAGGACTGTGTTTCTAAGATGCTTTTTAGACTAGATTCTCTTTATACCTCCAGAGTTCAGAGTTAATTTTGACCTTTGAGGTTTCTTTGTTCCTCTTAGCATTGTTCTTTCTGTACTCTGAACTAGGATTTCAACAAGCTATGTGTAATTTAGGTGCTCCTAATGATTATTCCTGTAAGCCACTCCTGTCTCTAGACTCATACCCAGGAGCAGAGCACCATGAGGGTGCCTGGATGTGGCAACGATTCCTGGTGCCAGCTCTGCTGCTGCAGCAGTGGACATTGATGAATGGACCTCACTTGACCAAGGTCTGCTTATTGTGTCACGCGCAGGACCAGCCAGGATGCAGTTTTGCTGTTCCAGTGCTGGAGCAGACTCGGCTGAGCAATGTTGCCTGCCCTGGTGCAGTTTGTGTCAGGCTCAGTGTTCTTCTCAATGGAAAGAGGACGGAGATCTTGGAGGCACGTTCCCAGTCTGCCGTCCAATGACTGTCCCACCTGAGAGTTAACCTGCCTTTTGGCTTCCTGCATGTCAGAAAGGCAGAAAATAGGGCCTTCACAGCGGTCCCAACTGGGGAGACCTGTCCTGGGGGTGACTCTTGCAGCAGCCATCACGCAGAGCAGCTCCTTCTCGTCTTGAGGGCAGCATGCCTATGGAGGCAGCCATCTCCTCCCTCAAAGCCTGGCAAGGCTCAGCGATCTCACCCTCTCCCCGGCCCTATGGCTCGGGCCTTGCAGGGAACTCATCTGTCCTTGGATTTGTCACTTGCTGGAGGGAGGCTAAAACCAGCGTCCTTTCCGAGCAGATGGTTAACAGAAAGTTTTTGGCGGCGGACATGGCAGTTGGTTTTCAGTAGTGGAGCAGATCTTCTGATGAGGCTCTGAAATCACCCGCAGGAGGGCGGTTTGAGTTAAACAGGGGCTAAGCAAAGCCCAGCCTGGAATTTGTTAGGCTCAGTCAGTTCCCCAGATAACCACATCAGCCATCGGCACACAGCACTGGCAAACCGTCGCTGGCCCAGCGAGTGGGGCAGTGGCCAGGGCTGGCAGACCGGCGCAAGGGGACCTCGGCAGGGCAGGGGACCACGGCAGGGCAGAGCCTCGCCTCCCAGCTGGCAGTCCCGCGGCATACCCGAGCAGCACGTCGCTGTGGGCCCACCGAGAGAAATTGCTTAAAAGTTTAGGATGAATAATTCAGCACTACTTTGATCTGTGAGTTTTAACTACTGCAGAATGTGTGTCCTGCCACATTACTTCAACCTTGAAATGAAGTACAAATGGATGTGATTCAGGCTCTAAATATTTAAAGCCAGAATCTAATCTTAGATACATTGTGTATGCTGTCATCTCAAAAACCCGATAAAGACAGACAATGATGGACAGCACAGATTGAAATTAAATTCAAGCTCTGTATTAAAAAACTTGCCCTGCTAATACACATGAATGATTAACCACAAAGAAACTTAAAGTCTGCGAGTTACAGCAGCGCTGAAGTGGTCTTTGTCGTCACTCTCTTCTTCAGAGAAGAATAGTCCAAAACCACCTCACAGGGAAGGCCGTCACCTCCCCTTCCCCCCTCTCTTCTCTCAGAGATGCGGCTCAACTATTAACATTTTCCAGTTAAATGGCAAACAAAACGTTTCTAATCTTCCTTTCACTGGAAAGAAAGATAAAATCAGAACCATAACCTAACTCAAAAGCTATAATAGCGCTCGGGCAGTTACAGGCTCTTGCTATAGATAGCCAGGTCAAAGCAATCAGCATATGAAACTTCACACGCAGCGAGGGAAAACATAACTCGACACAGCTCTCTGTCGAATATTATTGTAAGAGGAGTAAGTGCACCAGGGTATGACCCTATTAAATACCAAACCTGTAGCTCCAAAACAGCACAAAACCCAGATGGATGATCTCATCTTGAGCAGTAATGTGCCAGAATACAAACAGAGGATTGCGAATGCTTCAAGCACACAAAGAAAGCAAAATAAGACCATGTTAAAATAAAGGATGGAATATATATTGATGGCTGAGCAGAAGGAAGGATGCTAGACCTGCTGCTGCTGAAACTGATGGTGCTCTTGCTGTTCCCTGAGCTGGACTTTAAGGCTGTGTGATGGGACTTCTGGATATCACAACCACACAGCAGCCTCATGAGACAAACATTAGTCCACGACAAGCAGCGGTGAGGCTAAATACCTGCATCAGGCGAAGGAGATGTGGGTATTTAGCCTCATGTAAAGGCTGCATGATGTTAACAAGAATGGTGCTGCTTTCTAGCTTGGGGCTAGCACAGCGTAGTGCAGCTGCCAGTCTCGAGTAGAAGGTGCTACAGACTTTGGGCAGAGCTTAGATCAACTCAGAAGGGCTGTTCGTACGTCAGATAGGAATAGTACTGTACGTAACCAGTGCGTTTTTATTAACAAAACAAACACGACTTAGTTTAGACAGATGGAAGTGGTTTGTATTTCAGGAAGGTTGTCTGCTCTAGCGTAAAACATCCACGTCTATCATTTTCCAGTGAGACGAGCCTGGGAGGGCTGAGTGGCCGCAGGGTGCTTTGAGAATGAAAAGTGCATGACTAATCCCAACGGCAACGGTCTCCTTCCTTGGGCTTTCAGAGGAATGTAGTGCTGTGGTCCAGCAAGTGCCATCGAAACACAAGGTGAAAACCCACACGAAGGAGCATCACGTGAAGGAGGATGAGGAAACCAGCCAGACCCACAACAATAAAATTCCAAATCATATCCTGGAGGCAGTTTTACAATTGTGAGCATTGCCACGGACCCAGATGCAGCTGCAGGAAACATGGATTTTGGTTTGGTTTATAGCCCATGGATGGGCGTCCAGGCTGTGCAACTGGCAAGTATGATCTCTTACTGAATAGGAGCATAGTCACAGGAGAGGAGAGATTAAGGGTATCAAAGGAATACATTTTTCATTTCACTCCTTTCTTATTACAGTAGATTAAAAAAAAAAAAAGAGACTTTTGTTCAGCATTCAGTTTTGAGGAGAATTAAATAAGCCAAAAACATTGTTCAGAATTAGAGCACTGAATAAAGGATTTCAAAAACACAGTGTGTGGTTCGTAGTGGGATTTTTATTTCCTTTTAAGACGAGCCGTATACAGTTGTATGAGAACTATTGTCCTCTGTCCCACTGAAGAAATAGTTTTTTTCTGAAGTGTTCAATCTGTTAAGACACATAGGTGCTTTAAAAGCTTAAAAGAAGAAGGAAAGCACTCAAACTCTCTTCTGGTTCAGATGGCAATTATCTGAAAAGCAGCAAAGGAACAGGAATACGTGGGTAAATGAAATAGCTTTTGATTGCCTGGCTATGGATGATAGTAGGGTTTGTCCTCTTCGGGAATGACACGCGGCAGCAAGCAGTATGCACGGGCGAGACAAACGTCAGCCCTGACGGACTGGCACAGTGGCAGTGAGCTGCCCTAGCTGTGTGTGATAACGAGGGTGAGTACAAGCTTGCATGGGAGAAGCCACTTTCTTCTCTAATGGGTGGAGAAATGCCCATTGCCACTGAGCCGTAAGGGGATACGATTTGAAGAAAACAAAACCTTTAAAAACTTCCCGATAACCATGGGTCTGGAAAGTCTCTTTTCCTTCTCTTCTGCAGGGATTGTCAAACACCAAGGCTTCCACCCTCATTTTTAGGCCCCACCAAGACAAAGGCTCACAAAAGAGGAAGGCTGAAAGACCAACTTGTTTACAATTCCACCTTTCAAATTCATCATTCATCAACTGAAGGAGGGTTTCTCAAAATAAAAAAAGACAGAAACAGAGAGTAGGTAAACACAGAGCGGAGAAAGCAGAGTTACTGATCGTTTTATATTGTGTGCTTCTATCATTCATTCTCCAGGGGGTCCCATGCTCCAGGCAGCTCTGGCAAAGTGGACCTCTCAGAAGAGAGGAGCTTGCATAATGGAGAACCTGGAAAGCGTCAGGCGCTGAGCCGGACTGTGTTGATGAGGGAAGAAGGCAAGTCACAAGGACCATGGTGCTGAGATCTCCAGTGCAACAACTCTTGTGACTCGAAGTGCCAAGTTTCAACCCATCTGAGTGTAAAGCAGAAGGGCACAGTACTCGAGCTAGCGGTTGGTAGAAAAATGGCAGCCAGATGTCCTCCTTTAAACTTCTGAAGTCGACTGTCTCATTGCTCTGACAGGTTATCTCTAGTCAGAGGAAAAAAAAACCGAAAAAAACCCAAACAACTTCCCCTATAAGCTTTTGCTAAGAGAAGCCAACAGACTTGGAAAAAGTCTTAAGAGAAGGCAATCTTTGCTCAAGATCCAGTTCTTTAGAGAGGAAGTCCTCAGTGAGCTGTTACACCACGTGCTTGGGTGCAAATGGGAAGCCTGACTAGAACCTTCGTTTATCAGGGTAAATGGAGGTGTTGCAGCCACAGAAGCATGGGGAAGAGGGGTTTCCTGATCACATGCAGAGATTTTCTTAGGCCATGCAGGTAAGTACTACCAGGGCATACTATGGTTGAAAATGATTGCGTTAGTAACAAGGCTTGAGAACTTGCAAGAGTAAAGGACTTGCCACAAAATCTCACCAGTTCTGGTAGGTCCAGGACAGCTGAAATTCAGGCTCAGAGCCATCTCAGTTCTTTATGCAGCTGGCTAAAAATCCTCCCATGTTATGACAGTGTGGGAATTTGTGAATTCCAGTTTTGAGTTTCTGAATTCCCGTATGTTTTTGTTTATAGCAATGGCTCTGCTGGTCTTCAAAAGCTTACCAGAAAAGCTGGTTTCAGAGAGTGCGTGTAAACAGAGCTCAGGCTGAGCAGGCTGAAAAATATGTGTCCAACACAGCGGCTGGGAGAAGGGGGAGGCTCAAGTACGGCCGTAACAGACTGATCCTAGAAACCACCTTGAGGAAGCACTGTGCCTCCCATATGTGAGCTAGCCCACGTCCCCTCCACCCATAACCACTTGCTTATAAATCTATACCCTATAGAGAGTGGCAAAAAGATCTAGTAACGTGTCAGAGGGAAACCTGGCACTAAGGAACAGAGAGTAAATTCCCGGCCAGAGACAAAAAAACAAACTCCTGTTCAGCTGGGCGAGTTACTCTGTATTAGGCAAGCAGGAACAGGGACCTCATCCCGTCACCTGAGATCTCTGCTCGCTGGTTTGCTGGTGAGGAGCCAGGCGAACCCTTTGGAGAGGCTGAAAACAGCAATGGGATTCCGAGCTGCTGGTGGTGGACAGCCTGCACCCACCTCCGAACTGGGGCTGGGAGGTGCCCAAGCGGGGCTGCTTTGTTCCCAGCTGCTGCTGCGGAGCGGGGCGGCTCCTGTTTGGGCAGAGAGAAGGCTCTTGCACTCTGTGCCCCTTAGAGGGGTGGCAGAGGGGATGAAAAGGAGGGAGACCCCCAGTGAGCTGCTCTTCTTTTATCTTGCAGATGAACCAGATGGCGGGAGCTGCAGAAACCGAAGGAGGAGCGTGAAGCCTTTTAAGAATCCGATTGCTAAAACGCAGGGAAAACCAAAGCCAAAAACTAGGCCTGGACAAAACAGAGCACCAGACTGGAAAAACAAGCACTGGAGGAGCTTAGCCAAAAGGGGAAAGAATTAAATAAACCAGCTCAGTTCAATTCAAATTCCAACTCTGTGCTTTCAGGAGAGGAGACTTGGAGAAACTGTAGAACTGGCATTAAGTGCAGCTGCTCAGCGTTATCTGCCTCCCTGCTCCCTGGCAGACGGTACTGCAGCACCGAAAGCCAGCACAATTCCCAGGATGTAAAAGGGCACTAAAGAGCGACCAAGGGATCCACCGCGAACTCGCACACGCCGGCAGGCACACACGCTGGTCTAACAGGTAGGAGAGATCCTGCCAGAGCACCGCCACGGCCCGCGGCAGCTCGCGGTCGCCTGCAGCTGCTCTGCATCAAGTCGCTGATGGCGGGGGACACGTGATGTTCCTTCTGAAAGCCTCCTTGCTCAGGCAGAGCTTTCCCATCTCCCAGGAGAGATGCTGCCGAGCGTGTATTTTAATTGGCTTCTGGCTCCCAAGACAGATTTTCATCAGGCAAGGAGACCTTGCTACGGGATGTTGCGTGACACCCTCTCAAGAGTACTCTCATTTTTCAGAGCACAGACCCGTAAAAAGGGCATGATGTCAGGCATACCATCTGCAGGATGCGCTGTGCTCCTCCATCACCAGCCGCAGACTGACGGACGCTGTGGCTCTGTCACCCCTGGAGGAAGCGTTACCAGCCCCTCCAAACACCCACCCCCCAATTCCAGTAACGATCCCGTGACACTGGGTGGAAAAAAAACCAACATTGTATTTGATTTACAATTAACAGGATTTACAAATAATGACAAAGAAACAGATTAGCCATGAAATTAGGATGCCTTTGTTGATGAAGGAGTAGTGGCGAAGCACCTGTATGTAGTTGTGTAGCTCAGTCCTAAGCAGTGTAAAATAACTTATAGCCCAGGCAGCTTCAGGAATGATTATACACAAACGCAAGAAGTCGAGTACAAACCAAACCAAAAACCCCCTCCCAGCCTACTGGGCAGGAAACCAGTTCTGGCGAGGCTTTTGGTTTTCAGAAACTGAAGGGAAGGCCCACTAACAAATACTGGGAAATTTTCAAAAACGGGTGGGGAAAAAAAAAACAAATCGATGAACAGCCAGTTGAAGTGAGTGTCCGACAGCCGCTGGGCGGGGAGCGGGCCGCAGCCACGGCGTTAGCTCGCTGAGCATCAGCAGCGTGCGGGCGCTTGGCAGGACACCGGACGCAGGAGTACAGATGGCAGCGCTTCATTGAAATGCTACTTCACTGCCAAAAAACTTGCGAGAGAAAGAGGAATAAAGTTCCCCGATGTGCAATACAGCCATTTCAGAAGACGTACCTAACTTCACGATTCGCACGGAGCCTACCCATGTTGCAAACACACACTTTCTGACAAGCTATTTCAGTTGTCTGTGCGGTGGGTTATGGTGTGCATTCAGTCAAACGCAGCATTCCAAGGCTCAAAACTGACTGAGTGGTTTTCAACAGGCGGGCGTACGGTTCTTCCCATATCATACGAGTATTTTACATCACAAATACAATAAAAACAAGTGATGGTATCTCTAGGACAGTTCCAAGATTCAAATAAAAAATCGTTAGAACCATTCTAAAATAAGATATTATACATAATCAAATCATGTTAAACAGCACACTCTCGGCAAGCAGCTAATTACAAGCATTCTGCTGGTCATGTTTTTCACACATAAGTCATTCAATAGCACATAAATATTTCTTTTTCTGATTTGCTTCTTTTTACAAAACCATTCATCAGATTCACAGAATTAGTACAAGTAAGGCACATTAGCATATATCATAAAACTCACAATAATAACGAAGAGTTGTAAAGTTCTAAGGACTAATTCATTCTTTGCAGGGATTTCTGAACCAAATGAGACTTTACCAGTAGAACCCTCCTACACTGACACTACTCTTGTTTCTGTCGCAGCCAGCTGTGGTGGGTGCAATACTGTGCATCACCGTGGACATAAATAATTAAATTAAGAACCGTGTGTGGCAGCAAATCCCATTCTCAGATCTCACAGAGAAATCAGACGCAGTGTTCACGATGTTCGTTACGAGCACAGACTAAGTTTTAGAGCTATATGGAAGTCAATTTCCAGTTATCAAAATAAAAGGGGATATTGCATGTGTCTCTGAGTATGTTATTGTTTTGCTAGTACAAATATTGCTTAACCTAGAAAGGATGCTATAGTATTGAATTTTCTTGCATAATGAATCCTAAATGCTGATGTCTCAGATTCTACTAAATTAAATGAGCTATGGGTTTTCCTCCTTCCACCCCCCACCCTGCCCCAGCCAAAGGACTCTCTTTCCCACAGAAGATTCATTTACACACAACACAGCTTTTAATTAGAAGCATAATTTACAGTAAAAATTCTTTACATTACACCTCTGCTATCAAAAAAACATGAAATCTTTCATTTAAAGTTGTAATTACACATTAAAAAATAGAACACTATTTCCTTAACAGGAAGAATGAATTTGAACATCTTCAGATCAGATTTCTTTATTGCGGCTTTTGAGTCAAAGGTCAGTCACTTTATTCTCCAGCGCAGCTGCTATTTGCTGTAAACGGAAGGCAAGCTGCATTTTTTGTGCAGCTGGATCCTCTTCAAGTGCATTTATAATCTGGAAGAAATAAACACAGAATGTTTAGAATCAGTTAGCTGAAAATATATGACATAGTTCCCAGACCAAGTGTTTTGATGCTGCTGTGGTTGTAGAGTCTCTTGCCTTCACGCTGTACCAAAGACGCACTCCATCCAGCAGGCCCCATCTTCTAGTTTTACACAAAGGCAACAGAAATGATCCCCCATCTTCTAGTTTTACACGAAGGCAACAGAAATGATCCCCTCTGTTACTTTGTCTAAGCTGCTGTCATGTTTCCTGTTACGCTGGGATCCAAGCAAACTACCAGGCAGTGCTTCATCTTGTGAAATATTACGTTCCAAGACGGAGCACGCAGGGGGAAAAACGTCCTTATGGCTATTTAAGAAATGGTGCTTTTGCTTATGGAGGACCCTGCAAGGCTTAAGGGTCATTTACCCACAGTAATTAAGCCCCATCCCCATGAGCTTTGGCTTGGGAAGCTCCTGGGCGGTCCACGCGCAGGCACAAGGTAGGGCGACGCCAGGTCTCTTGTCTCCACAGGCAACACGGCGGAGCAAGCCATCTGGCCACAGCGGCAGGGAGCTGCCGGCAGCGTCCCTTGGGCTCTCGATGCCACGACGCCGGCCCGGCACCACGCAGCTCGGGAAGCAAAGAGCTCGTCGGAGGAGCCCCCAGCACCCCGCAGGCAGCCTCTGCCGTACAGGTTATATACGGGACGGTGTGCTGCTACGACACAAGGGATTTGAAAACAAGAGCTGGAAAAGGTCAGCTGTTATGAGAAGGCTTTTCTTCAAACAGAGTTTTTTAGGGCTAATCAAGATCAAATTTCAAAGGTTTTGAAAGGTTTTCATTTCCACCATCCTTTAGGGAAACTTTTCCACCAACTATTACATTTCTGCATTAGAAGAATATGTTACACAGCAAAACAGTTCCTTTCCTAGAACTGGCTTTATTAATAAAAGTCAGAGCCTGCAATCAAGCAGAAACCTTTCGCTCTGTTTAAACACTGTATAAACTTGCAAGTACAAGAACTGGAGAGATAGAGTTTGCCCGTCACTACCTGCGGTTCTTACTACTTCTTGCACATCGCTGACAACGGAGATGACTGCAGTCAGTATCGGGCTAGCCAATAATTTCAGTTTGAAGGGCTGGTATAGCATGTGAGTTTCAAACACTGGAGCAAATTTGTTTGGAAATAATTATTGTAATGGATTTGTTTTTAAAGCGTGAAAACATTTTTACAAGACAGAGTTAATAAACACTTATTACAGTATTTAAATTGGGCCTGATTTAATTTGATATTGTTCCCTCAATTTAAACAATTACATCTAGCCGTAACTCCTGAAATCTAGCTAAATAATTCATGATTATCTCTGCTGGTGAATATATCCTTCATATAAATGTGGACAATTAGAATGTACCCACTTAGTCACTGTCAAGCCCTGCAGAAGGTACAGCACATGCTGGGGAACCACTGCGTCAGTAATAAAGACAAGGGCAGCTGCAAAATGTTCCAATTTATGCAAATGAAAACATTTTCATGGAAAATAAATAAGCTCGATTAATTTTACTGAATGGTTCTTGACAGATTATCTCCGTAACTCTGAATTAGCAGCCTTTTCATCAGATGCACCTTGCTGTTCCACAGTGACCTACGTGAGCGGCAGAGCTGCGGCGAGGCGCGGGGGCTCGCTGGCCTGCCACCGATGAAGTCCCACGGACGGGCGACCACGAGGAGGCTCCACCAAAGGTGAAACCACGAGTGGGAGCAAGGGACGTGGGGGTGTGGAAAAGTCAGGGCTTTACAGCTCGTCTGCCCTCCAGGTCCCCGAGTGTTTCTGGAGGTGGGCAGGCCACGGACGCACTCAGGACGGCGCTGGAGGCCAACGGGGCTGTCGCTGGGGACAAGCAGTGAGGAAGCCAACGCCATTGCATCAGCCTGCGTTCCTCAGGCCGCTGCCCCTGCTGACCCTCGTCGCAAGACTTCTCAGGGCGACTTGATTTTCCCTGCTCACATCTGTTTTAAAGCTGCTCCTGTACAAAGCGGCTGCAGTGAAGCTGAGGACGACACTCGCTGCCTTTAGTGCTAAATGGAAGTGAAAACACGAACTGTGCTGAGGTGCAAGACAAACCGAACACAGCTCACATGTGCTGTGCTCCTTTTCGATCCAGCGTCTGTTCTTACTTGCTTTGATTTAATTCTGAGAGTTTTCTGGAGGCATTCATTTCCATGGAAACCTCTGAATAAAAGTTTCCTTCTCTCTTTTTGTTTTCAGATTAAGTTGGGAGAGCCATAGCCACAGCCCAGCTACCCTGGGTTATTCTTTGTCCCCCTTTCCACAGGGCGTGAAGAACCTAAGCAACGTTTCGGACTGACTCTGCGAGCCTCCTTTGCAGTCAGACTATACTCAACTGCTACTCTACGCTGCTTTACCTCGGGCAGGCACTCCCTTCGGCACGGCAAGACAGGGATGGTAGCATGCATGGAAGCTTTAAGTGCATCTTAACTAATAAAAAAGGCATGGCCCCGTTCCTACAAGCAAAACAAGTTTAATGGATTGTTCCTAACAAAAAACCCACTGCCTTGAAACCTGCTCTCTCTCTGACGACTACTTTTTGCTCGGTGACATTCTTCTGCCTTAATTCTTAGCAATTAGGATGGTGGAACTGAAAAGAATGATTTGTAAATCTGTTTCTCTTTCAGATCTCACTGAACTATCGCTACCAAAGACTGACAGCCCATAATGAAGTTGTTCCTTTATAAGAACACACCTTTGACCAGCGTCATTGCCCAGCAAGGTGTGCAGCTGCAAAGTTAGAGCCTTCTGCTCAGCATTACTTTTCCCTGATTATCCAAGGAATCCCAGAAGTTGTTCCTTTAGACTGATGTTAGTCTTTACAACTTTTTACCACTGATATTATTAAGAAATTAAACCAGAAGCTGCAACTTACCTCATCATAGTATTTGTTAGTATACTGGTAGAGTTGGTGTAGAGCCACAAGTGTATTTAAGGAATCAGTATGCGCCTGTCAAACAACATAAGCAAGCAGCAGACGTCAAAACAGGATCACAGACAGCTGGAAGTTACGCACGCGCACGCCTTGGATACAATATACAGCATTTCCAAATGCAAGCTCTGCACCCTGTAACTTTTGTTACATGACAGTTGGGGCAGAAAAAAGGGGTGAGAAAATGTTTGCTTGGTGATTTTTAGATCAAGACTTTCCTGCTGGTGTTTTTCCAGCCTGTCCACGACTCTGACACTGGAGGTGGAAAATATTTTGAACTCTGAACGTCAAACCACAGACCACAGCTCAAACATCTGTTAACAACGTGGGTTTGTATAACTAAAGCATTTACTCAGTGCAGCCTACGCATTGTTACATTAAGCATTTGTTCTGTCACTGTCATGGCTGTTTGACATCGTTTCTTCAGCTCTTTTTAACTCTTTGAAATTATTCACACCTCACTACAGCAAAGGTGTAACTCATCAAGATCACAAGCACGTGTACGGTGGGAAAAGCCATCTGAACCATGGAGACGGAAGGAGGAGAGAGAGAGACAGAGAGAAAAAGGACTTTAAATGAAGTGTTCCATTACCTCTTCCTCCCTTCCCCCCTACATTTGCTTTATTTAGTGAATGTGCTCTACCTGTCTAAACAGGTGTTTTTCATTCAAACGTATAGGATTCCATCTCTAGCTATGCATTTTTTTGTCATTTAAGTTAGTTAACAAAATGAAGAATTGCAAAATACTGCTACTGGCATAAACGATTACCGAAGGCACAAAGCAGCAGAGAAACATCCATCTTTCCTTGCTCTATAAAAGTCACTTCTAGTGCTGGTCAAAATTTGCAATCTTCAATCAGTCCTTCCGTATTCATTTTTATCATAATTTATAATGTAAATAGAAAGGACCAACATATTCTGCTGATGTTAAAACATTCTAACAAATTTACTTCTAAACATCAAGCGTTTTAATTTTACATACATCTGAATTTGTGTAATAAATAAAATGAACTGGAAAATGAAATGTCACTGCAGATGAGTTTTATAGTGAATGACTGAAAACAGAAATGCTCTCATGAGGATGTTGATCTGCAAAACGTTAGGTCCTAAGGGCACTGACATAAACAAACCACAAAAAACCCCCCAAACATCCTCCTTATGCCAGAACTCTTCAACTCCATGAAGCAAAGGAGCAAACCAGCCAGTAAGTACACTGCCTCTTTGCCCAGGCTAAACAACATCTTCTAAGGCCGGTGAGGGCCCCTCCTGGTTCTCCACGCTGAACTGCGTGCTGCGGAGGCACGAGCCTCCTCCAGCTCAGCCGTGCCGCAGAGCAGACAGGCTCTTTCGAGGCTGAAGCAGGCTGTGCAGCCTCCGGACTTCAACCAGCATCCCCGGCTGCCAACATCCCCCAGTAACCCACGCTGCAAAATGGGAAAGTGCCGGCTGAGCGAGCGCCCGGTGAGCTTCTCCCACGCAGCGTAAAGCAGAAGTACTGCCCTCGTACAGACAGCTCTGGAACAGGCCACACTCCGGGCGCGCGCCTCCCCTGTCATTTCTGGCATCCAATTCTTGCTGCGGTAGCACTCTGAATTCAGCCATTACTTGTTACCAGTGTGATCAATGCTAAAAATCCTCTGCATGCTGCGGAGAGAAAACTCCACTCAAGAGTGCCATCATTTTTCCACAATGGATGTGAAAAAATCTGAACGCTTTGCTCTGGCACCTACATCGCTCAGACAGATCAGCGATGACAACCGTTCTTGGTTCCAGTCAATAATCAACATTTCAAAGGGCTAAAAGGCATGACTACACTAGGCAGGAGTATTTCGGAGATGTACAAAAGAACTCATTTGATGTTTGCACATAGAAAATCTCACTTGTTGAGTTACAAAGAGAAGACAAAGAAAACCGGTGCTATACTTGGCTCCAATTCCAGGACAAGAAAACGGAATTTATTCTTACCCTAGAAATCTCTGCTAGATGGGTATTCATGTCTTGGTCACTAACTGGCACCATCTGACGAATACCTTTGTAGTAACTGCAACAAGTGAAAATAAACTTTCAGTTAGGCAAAATACACTGTGGTTTCCTGGTAATTCTGTATTTTGATTTGGCAATTATTATAAACACACTTCCTAATAATGCAGGAGATGTTCTACCACGATAGAAGAATGGTTCCTTTAGTAATCCTGTCTCTCAGCGGTCATTAGTACTTGATACCTTCCCAACAGAAGCAAATTGCGCCTGGTTGTACAGGGCCATGCCACAGGAAAGAAATCTGTTTATATGTGTAGCTGATGATGATTTCAGGTCTTCAAACTTTTGAAGTCATTGGCTAGCAAGAGTTTTGTCCTGCGGCAGAGCTTCTGTGGTATTCACAGAATTGCCAATTAGTAAATGAATAAAGTTAGAGACGGAGTAGGGAAAAAAGGTATTTTTGAAATGTTTTCAGGATTTGATCTCTACCGAGTTATGGAAGTGCAGCGTTGGTCAGACAGACCATGTTGGTAACATCAACCGCTGCAGAAAACAGCATCGTGTTTTCTCCTGAATAAATCTATCCGTCCATCTGCACAGACACGAACACGCGCTGGGTCAGAACGGCGCTCCATTGCAACCCTGCCAACGCCACCACCAAGGCAACGGTTTAACATTCAGGTGCCAAATTTTCAGCACTTGACAGCTGACTTTGACCACCTCAGCATTTGCTTTTCCTCTCACCGAATACATTCACCCAGGCTTAAAGCCCTACCAATTCTGAATAGCATGAAAAGAGTCTATACTTACTCTTCCACCATTTTCTTATAGTTTGAGATTTCTTTCGCGTAAAGTAATTTATTACTTGGAGAATCCTGAAAAATTTATAACAGAAAGAGACTTCAATAATTTATGAACCTCTGTAGGAAGCATCGAAAGTGAAGAACCTGAGATCAAGCCTTTATATTCACATGCACTTGAGCTTTACAGATATTAATATTTGGCTGCGTATTATTAACATTTACCTTGGTACGTGGGTGGGATTATTTGTCTTAAAAGCATGAAGTTTACACATGGCATTACTGTTGAATTTTACAAATGTATCAATGCAAGATGATACTAAATTATTAGTGGACGTGAAATAATCAGTTCATAAACTTGCTTTTCATAAAAGCAGTTGGTGTTTTCTCCTTTCTGTAGATCTCGACTGGCAGAGTGCACAGTAACACTGACATATTTGCCAACCTGCTAAGGGGTGAAATGCTAACTTGCTTACAAAACTCAAACTATGGAGGCTGCATCTCCTCAGAGACTGGGTATTGTCTGTGAGGATGCCCTTTGTCTCGTCAGGCGCGAGTGTAGTCAGGATGCAGAATGCAAATCACTTACTCTGCTTAATTTGTGCTCTGTTCTTGTGCAAGCATCCATGAAAGTCTGTGCAATGACTGACAAGGAAGCATCCACTACTTCATGAACATGAACATCAAAGATGAAATGGGGATTTTTCAGTATGTTTACCCAGAATCTAAGAGGCAGGCTGCAAAGCAAGGGAAAAGATTAATAATCCTTTTTACACAATAAATGTTCTACAACAAGCAAATCACATGAAATTAAGTACGGGTTTTGCATTTTGATCTCCTCACAACAGTGAAGCTTAATTATACATTTCAACATTTCTACAAGCTATCTGTTGTCTGGTTTCCGTGTCTGAAAACCAAGGCTTTACATCTCTCACAGGAAAATGAGAAAAACTCATATGAGTAGAATCTCAGGTGTCCCAAAACAGCAAGAGAAGATGTCTGCATGGTGAAAGACAGTACCCAAGTAGTATTTTATTAGATTTTGTGCTTTGACAGGTAACTCTAGCTCACATTTGCCCCTTGCTTTCCTCTGAGGAAAGGCAAAAAAATAAAGTGGTAAATCTGCCACTGACAACCCCACAGGTAGGCTGATTTCATCTTTGCAGCTTCTAGACTTATGGGGAATCCTTTTGATCATATAAACATATTCTCTCAGTTAAAATGATTCTGAGAATTACAAATTAAATTTACTTTGATTTGTGGTAAGAGTGCCGGCACATACCTGGGAATTACACTCTAATTTCTCTGCAATACAAGTATTATTCATACTGTACCTGTTTGTTTTCCAGATGTGAATGGTATCTTCATCCTTGATGTCATGTTTTTCTGCTTGCTCATCAAGAAAGTCAAAGAAATATTTCACAGCTGGCGGCACCACATGGTTCGAGTTGAGCACGCTATGGAAGAAGTTATCTACAAACTGCTGAAGTGTCCCCTAAAAGCAAATAAAAAAAAAAAATCCATTACATTTGTGTCGCAGGCTGAACTCGGTGCCATCCCAGAGTCTTTTATTCCTATTGACGCTAACAGCCAGTTGCCGTCACTGATGGCCTTCATCCCAAGTGCTATGGGTACTGGGTGACAAAACCCAAGCGACTTCATAGTGCAGTGACCTTGCAAACTGCCAGCACAGGAAAGACCTTCTAGAGAACAACTTTATGTTCCAGCCTGAAAGGTTGCGACCTCACCAACTATTCTGTGGTTCGCACAGAACGGTGCACACACTTCTACTCGACAGAAGAAGCAGAAACTGGTTGCTAAGTATACAACACATTTACACTTCAGGGTCATTATGCACATAAAGTAATTGTTAGCCAGTTTTTAATGGTTTTGTAGCTTCCCACCTCCAATTTCTCAGACTTTCGAGCGCCATGCAATTTTTAGAAAGAGACCGAGATGAAAAGGTACCAGTGAGCATTTGACTTTTTGTTTAAGGGCAAGCACTTGGGTCTTGTCAGATACCGAGACTAGCCCAGCTCCATGAGCCTCACCGAGTCCAGTGTCCCAGGAGGGCCATGTGCTTGGTTGGGTTCCAGCACCTGCCTGGACCTCACAGAGTGTCCCCTTGTTTCAGAGATGACCCCGTTGAAGACACATGCAGTTTGTCCCCGCTCAGCTGGTTGGTCCTACGGGCACGCTTGAAGGGCTGCATCCTTTTTCTTATTGTCACCAGACCCAGACAAGGCAGGCACCGAGAAGGCAAGGAGCCCTAAGCCACTCTGCTGTTAGCAAGGACACATCGACAGCCCTTGTTTTGCAGGGTAGCTGTGGTCCCAGCCACCATACCTCACCAGCTCCGTGTGAGTTTGTAAAGCTCCAGACTGGTAATAAACTATTAACTGGCTGTTGGGAATAGAAATGGGGCAGCTGCATCTTGCTGGCTCTTTGTCCTGGGTCTATGTCATCTACACATAGACTTTACTTCGCATCCACTTTCACACTGGGACAAATGGCCTTAGCTGGAGGCAGACCACCCTCATTTTCACGAGGAGCCTGGCTTTATGGTCATTAAACACATTATCCTCAATTCTTTCTGCAAGGAGGAATGCTTCACAAAATTATTTTGAGCGTGATCCATTCTGCAGTATAAGCACTAAAAATACTCTAAAAGGACTACTATTATTTGAAAACGTTTGTATTATTTTTCTAGATTATACAGCAGCGTGGGTCACAAACAAAGCCAGGGAAATCGCAGGCTCTGTAGCAGTTTAAAGGGCATTTGGTTTACAAGACAGCCCAGCAAAGTATTATCCAAACAGGTGGCACAGAGGAGAATATCCGTCTTCGTCTTGCAAGAAAAATCCTTATTTAACGAACACGTAATCATGGTTCTCAGCTTTGATCAGGAGTTATACTTTATCTCTTTCCCAGTAACGTTCCTCAGGGCATATTAATCACTTGAAGCCCTGAACGCCAGCTTGCACATACATGACACATATTCAAAATTGCAGCCAAACGCATGACTAATAGTTGCATCATTTTCTGCAGTTGTATCTCAAAATCTGTCGAAGTAAGGTGCAACCATGGCACAGCAGAGCCCTACCTTCACAGAGAGAAGTCTGGTCAGGTAGATCTCTGTAATAGCTTTGGTCCTCTCTTTTTCTTTCACACTGCCCCGCTTCGATTTACCTTCATCTATTTCATCTACTGGCCGGACTAGATGCCAGACCTTATTTTCATCTTCCAGGAGGGCATGTCCTAGAAACAGTAATTGCAATAATTACAAGAAACACCCTGCACCCATATCAGCAACATGAAAATAATTGTATACTGATGTACAGGTAAGATGCTCGCTCTCTATACTTACCTTTTCTCTTGCCAAGAGGATCTAGATTACTCTGTTCCTGCCCAACACGTACAACCCAAGCACTAAATGTTCAATAATACAGAAGCTGGAAAAGTAGCACTGAAGTAGGATTGTGGCTTGCTTTTGTCCAGAGCAAAGGGAAAGGAAGGAATCACGCAATAAGAAAACTCCTGTTCGGTCAGGTAAGCACAGTGTGCATATTTTTTTGAGGTCCACACAGTGAAATACCCTACTCTTTCGCGAATGGTCAGACACATGATCAAGGTACAGAAATTCAGCTATGTCTGACCCAACAGCCACCACAGAAAGGGCAATTGGAGCCTGCTCCAGGCACAAGGGAAGATGTTGTAGCAGCTCTGGTGAATTTGGCAGTGGCAATTTAAGAAATTATATCAACCCTTTTTTCTAGGTATCACCCTTACAATTTACATTTTTACCCTAACTGCTGAGTTCAAAGTACGGCACCTCAGTTCAAACCTGCCTTTACCAGCATTTGACCAGCAGCACTTCACTTTGTAGCTGAACGGAGGAAAGCTGCACCCTTTTGCTGAGAGGGTGTGAACTCCGGCAGACAGAGATAATGACCGCACCAAATCCATTACCCATCCCAATAAGATTTTTTTAAAATTTGCTTGTCAGCGTTCACAGCTTAAACCAGAGTGAGAGACTCATGCCAAGTCTGTTACCACAGAGCAGAAACAGGAGTAAGGGCGCGGAAGGTCACGACAGCTCNCCGGCTGACGGTGCCCCGCCACGCTGCATCCACGGCTCGGGCGCGCGCCCGGGCCCTGAGCTCGCTTCAACGACCGCGCAGTGGCATAAAGAGGGTCTCGCACTTCAGCATCAGCGTGAACGTTCAGACAAACTCCACGCCTGAGAATCTTTTGTTACGAACAGTTCTAGAAGAAATGATGCAATTGTTTTAATTTGCCACTAATATTCCTTCAAAAAAGTTTCTGTGCTACAAGCTTAGTTCCAAACCTCCTGGTTTTGCTTGTTCTTCCTTTAGTTTCTGTATTTTTATGTCTACTTGGCATAGTTCCTAAAACCAATGGCATTTTTCCAGTGAAAGTTACTGAATCAGTTCATTTAAAATCATTGACATCTTAAAAATGTGAAAGTTATTTTTCCCATAAAAATTGTGATTCAGCCCTACTGCACAAATTAATTTGCATTACTGCTAAGTCTTATGCTTTAATATATGTATCTAATGTAACGTTACAGCAGAAAATAACGGTTTCTAATTGCATGAATTTTGTCCTTTCAAATTCTTGGCCATAGTAGTTTATTCACTAAGTTCCTCAACAGCTACATTAAAATTAGTGGTTTGCATGTATATTTTATATCACCGGGGAAAATAACATTTACGTGTAATCTGGCCAAGCCAACACTCCTGCTTGAATCTACTTTATATATCCTCATGAAAAGCATTAGCTATGCAGTCTTCTGGGGCCTTTCCTTCTTTTTAACCAGGTAGGAAAAGAAAAAAAAATCCCACATTAAATCACATTGTCCTCTGAGAGCCCTTAATTTGACTTGGAAGTTCATGTGAATGAAGCAAGCAAGAAATAAAAGCTATTGCTTTATTTTGAGGTAGCTGCGATTTTGCAATCGATACGATTCACAGCAATCGTCCGCCAGTACAGTAAGAACCACTGGTGGGCCTGAAGTCTGGAATTTCTTTTGCAATACCTGTTATTTACTTTTCTAAATTAATAGATCACATCACACAGTTAGGGCGGAAACTATTTTCCAGCCTTATGGCAGCTGCGTGCTACACTTCTGCTTCCTCCTTCGACCCAAAGGAGTTTATCCTCTCTCTGCCCTCCTGACGCTATATGGCCCAGTTTAACTTCCGAGGGCAGAGACACAGCCAAAGGGGTTTCTACTGAGGCTACTGGCCCTTGCACGCAGCTTGATTTGGCCCGTGTTTGTTTAGCAACAACAGAGTTGGCTACGAGTGAAGTGGTACGTCTTTCATCAGAAAGCAGGGATTAAGATACTACGGCTCAGCCAGATGAACTTCTGCAATACAAAGATCCCACTTCATTGCTAAAAAGAAAGAAGAAATTCAGAACATGGGGCAACAAAACAAGTTAGCAGTACGGTTGCTAAGGGAAAATAACATCTCTGTGAGATAATATTTTCCCCAATGGAAAAGCAGAAGGTAAAGAAAATAAAAGACGGGCGTAACACCTCCTTTTTTATTGCGTTAGCCACATTATGCATCAAGCCATAAGCAGGGAGAAGACTGCACCACTGGGTCACAGAATCACAGAATGGTGGGGGTTGGAAGGGACCTCTGTGGGTCATCTAGTCCAATCCCCTGCCAAAGCAGGGTCACCTACAGCAGGCTGCACAGGACTTTGTCCAGGCGGGTCTTGAATATCTCCAGAGAAGGAGACTCCACAGCTTCCCTGGGCAGCCTGTTCCAGTGCTCCGTCACCCTCAGAGGGAAGAAGTTCTTCCTCATG
>Ga0065711_1001382_pt1 | contig 44012 bp, 32 predicted proteins | sample Hoacrofraction12_FD_59098 | JGI IMG/M metagenome (GOLD analysis project Ga0065711, IMG submission 59098) | Hoatzin crop microbial communities from Cojedes, Venezuela - Epithelial fraction 12 v2 (version 2) | ecosystem: Host-associated > Birds > Digestive system > Esophagus > Crop | place... | reverse complement strand
CCCCGGAGAACTTGTATCTGTCCAAGAAATTCAGTGTTGTCTAACAAAATAGCTGTCTACACTGTTCAGTAGTATGGGCACATTTTGAAGTCCCAACTCTGTTCTTACTTACACTGAGTAAGGACTAAATTTAAAGTGGGAAAAGTATTTAAGATTTGTCTGAAAAAGAACAAAAGATTGCAGGATGAAGTAGAAATGAATTGAGCCCATGTACTTAAATATAACTTCTATTTTAAAATGCAGTTTGAAAAAGGGATCTTGGATCATACAAGCCATGTTTTATGCCAAACAACACAAACTAAGTAAAACACAGAGGTGTTTCACTCTCTATTTGCCCTTTTAAGGTCAGAAAAAAGGAAATTGTCGCACACGCTGTCTCTTGTATATATTATGGAGAGTTGTTATGAAGTGATTATTTTATAAAGGTTATACATACTTCCAAACAATATTTTAAACACTCCTTTTCTTAATCAGTTATAAAATAATGGCCTGCTCTCTGTGTCTAGAGAATGGTCTTACTATTAACAGGGTACACAGCCTATATAATTTTTTACTAATTTGACATCCCTTTGTGATATTCTAATATTATAAGGCTTCATTCTTGTATTTTGTTGCTAAGGGCCTTATTGTTCAATGTGCTATTGTTGGGCAAAGACGGTAGCTTGTGCTCAGCAATTGCTCAGGGCTCAAATCATTAACAAATTCCTTTCGAGACTGAAGTGCAGTCTGTCCATTGAAAGTTTATAAAATGGGCTGTAATGAGCATCTGATAGGGAACTGTCATGCATATCACCAGGGACAGTACATGTGGGCAGGGTCTGGCTGTGGACGTTCAGATGTACTTCCAAAAACTGAACCCACAGCAGGAGGAAGGGAAATTCTTTGGTGGCCCTGAGAAGGCATCTCATGGGGCGGTGAAAGATTCGATTTGCTATCTGGACTTATTCCTTACAGCATAAATTAACTGTTAACAGAGAAAGGGAATGCCCTGTTACACACTACAGAAGTCCTTTGTCTTAGCAGTCACAGTTTCCTCCTTCCTCCGATGATGTTTTTGCCTGAATGACCCTTAAATCTGAATATGTACCTCTTGAGAACAAGTTAGGGAAGTATAGTCCCTTTTTGGTCTCCAAGGAGAGTGAAATTATTTTGTTCTGTTTATTTCTCCTGAATTTTGCATTTTCTTCTTCCGTTTCACAGAATGAATTAATTGTTACTCTTGATAAAACCTTTACTTAAACCAGTTTACATTTACACTTGTTATTTTTCTACAGGATACATTGAAAATAAACTGCACAAATGCAAGTTTCAGCCAGGCATTGAACACTATGTAATTTAATTTCTAATAAAGCTCATTCTGTTTTCTAACAGACATCGATGAGTGTGAGACAGCTGGAATATGCATGAACGGGCGCTGTGTGAACACTGATGGCTCTTTCAGATGTGAATGCTTCCCTGGCCTTGCAGTAGGACTGGACGGACGTGTGTGTGTTGGTAAGACAAGCTTAATCTGTGGCGAGTCACAATTAACCAATGTTAAGGCATTAGTGTTAGACTGATGGACAGATCAGGTTTGAATGTAGAATTTATCATTTTTTCATGGATTGGTGGGTGGTAGGTACAGTGGATACTAGTAGCTCTGGGATATTTACTGTCATAGCCTATTTTGCTCTTTTTTTCTTTTCCTTTGCATTTAAAGAGAAAAAATGTGTGGGCCAAATCACAAGGGCAGGTAGATTATACAGCATAGTGCTGTTGGAGGTGAGTAGTGCTGTATCAGTTTTGAGTAGGTGAGATTTTGCCTCATTTCTGTCAATGTTAAATTCTTCATTTGTCACTAAGCTTAAAGATTGAATTACTCTTTCACCTCTTTTTAAAGTGGGACATACCGATTTTTTTTACTTCTGCCCGTTTCTCTACAAGTGAAACATGTTTGAGGTGTTTGATTTTAAAATTCTAATCTGTCTGGCAGCCATTATTGGCCAGTTTTTGAAAAGTGAGAAATGTCACCTGTGGACCTGAAAAGATAAACATTTTAGATCTTATGCACTGGAATTGCATTACTGACTTTTCTTTGCTTGTAAAAAGACAAAGAAAAGAGTTTTTTAATGACAGCATGTTTGGTGACATTTTCCTTATGCAAGTTTTCCTTTTTCTCTCATTCTGCCTTTTCTCAGGTATAAAATGAAAACAAAAGCTTTCATGTGGCCTTAGTGGGCTTAATCCAGGGTGTTGCACCAGTGGTGATTTTAGCCTTGATGAATCAGAGACAACTAACAAGGTTGGGAGGGGGAGAGAAAATACTTCCTGTTAAAATTAAATAAGTCCTCTAACTCCAAGAATAAAGTGAAGTAAACAATACTGAGTTTTTTTGGAAGTTTTGAGATATACTGGGTTCTAGCTCTGAGATCCTGCCACGGGGCCTGTCAAGTTACAAGTGAGTAATGTTCCTATCACAAGGCAGAGACTTTGTCCCTTTTCCCCGTGGTTTCTTGCTAGTTCAAGTTTAAGTATTGATTGTTCCCCTAGTCGTTCACTAATGCATATTGAGTCGTTAAATGCAGTGACTAGTTTGTACGTCTGAACTCTTGGGAGCATGAGGAAAAAGAATTCCCTGTCCCAAGTGGGGTGAGGATATGGGTGGGTGAAAAGCATAGGGAAATGGTGAAAGATGTTTTGTTTTGACAGCTATTTTATGGTGTTTATGACACCTGAGCTACATTTAATACTTGTTGTAATTTATGTCAGTATAGTTGGCTATGGCAGGATTAAGACAGATGTCTTTCCTCAGATACACATATGCGAAGCACATGCTATGGTGGCTACAAGAGAGGACAATGCGTGAGACCGTTAACTGGTGCAGTTACAAAATCAGAGTGCTGTTGTGCCAGCACTGACTATGCCTTTGGGGAGCCTTGTCAGCCTTGCCCAGCACAAAATTCAGGTACGGCGTATTTACTGGTACATACTCTAATCTAAGCTTTATATTGATAAACTGTTTTTAGAAAGGTGAAATGCAGTTTTGTATTAGTATTGCACCCTACGTCAGGAGGGTTAAATTGTTGTAGAGAATGTTGTATATTTTGAGCAATCTGCTATTTTGTATGTTGGAAGCGTACAGGAGAAAACATACTGAAGCAACAGTAAATGCCATGTATGAGTCTAGAGATGTTACATGCATTACAACAGAATTTCAAACAACAAACTCTATTTTGATAGATGTGGATAGCAAAAAATATAATTTTGACCTCAAGTTATTAATGGAAACATTATTCAACTCCTTACATACACCTGTCAGTCAGATGTTTGCTGCCTGAATTCTATATCCTTCAATTGATCTGAAATTGTTTATACAGTAACTAGCCTTTGGACAGTCAATGCAAAACCAAATACTTGAGTTTGTCACTGAAATCCTCATCAAGCAAAGCTGTCTGGAACATAACTTGTCTCCTAATCATTCTCATGGGCAGAATCTGCTTTTAGGAAAGCACTTCTTCCAAGAAGACTATGCTGTCACAGTCCTTGTTGTGAAGCGAGTAAACAAAGAGACCGTGGTTTCGTGGAGGTGACTGACTGCAGGGAGTTAGTTTGAGGTCCAACTTTGTTGAGTGATTCTTTTCATTCAGCAAATTTGTTGTTGCATATAAATAAAATACATCATTCGATATGTAGTTCAAAAGCATCTCATACTAATATGCTATCTGCTTTGTAAGCAAAAATAATTTTAGGTTTATTTTTTAAATCTCAGTTTTAACTGATAGCTTTATGAAAAGCGTTAAGGAGACAAAACCAGTTGGAACAAATTAGAGTGGTTGAGCTGATGTGAGCTCTTCAGCAGGAACTTGCCGACTACCGTTTCATAACAAGTTAGGTTGTTTAGAATAGCAAAACACCAAGGAAATGTTACCGGAATAGGAAGGAGCCTTTCCAGCAGCCTCTGCTGGTGCCAGTGGGCCCTCTTTATTGTACAGTAAAGTGGAAATCTGTTGTAAATGTTGGACTCTGTATCATTGAATTCTGTTTTATGTTTTAATTACTTGAGCAGAACATTTACTTACGTGGAATCTGTTTTTCCTGTGTTATTTTGCCCACCTCTTCAACTGTTGAAAAATGCCATCTCATGTAGGGTGTAGCATTTCTTTGGGCTTTGAGTAGGGGAGGGAAGAAGAAGATTTCTTAGATGAAGCATTGTATCAGAGACACGGAAAAAAATTCCCGAAAGGAAGACGTTTGTGTCTCTGTGCTCCTCAGAAACTCTTTGCAGAAGTTCCTGCCATTCTAGACTAAAAGTTTTGCTGATGTACAGAGCAGGTCTGCTTTCACATACAGTGGCAGTAATTATTTGGTTCAAACAGGGGTATGTATTAATCTGCTGGTTACGATAATATTGGGAGATGTGTTTCAAGTGATTTTCCTTACAGACAAGATGGCTAATTCCATAAATACTTTTAATATTTATTAATTTTAGCAGTGTAATTATTTGGGCTGTTATTAAAGTGCAAATATATTGGAAAATGCTGACCTATATGGCAACAATTAATGATGATCTGGCTGTCAGTTTATTCTGATAATTGTTCTGAACTTGAAAGAAGAACTTGAACCCAGCAGTAATTGAGACATTTGAGATACTTTGATACCTATTTTAATGATTTTTTTTTTTTTAAGAATAAGAGATCCTTTATCTGCTATGAGCTCCTGCTGAATGGAGTTAAATATAGTCTAGATTTATAGGAAAACTTTTTCTGTTTCCTGGTCACTGTGAATGTGTACCTTGAACGTGGGCTCGGACATAAGAGTCCTGGATAATCTTGCTGTGAATATGTTGTGGTTCATTTGTATAGGAGGGCCAGCATGAAGTTCATGTCTATTCCTAAATGCCTAAGTTCACCATGTGAAGTTTTTAGTCATCCATCTTTATGAGCAGATGCAGACCCTGAATCTGTTAAAATGCTTCACAGGTTCGGAACACTGTGAGGCTATTAATGTTGTTAGAATAATGGAAAGGCATGTTATTTCATTCAGATAATTAACTGGCATATTATAAATGATGATGCTGAAAGCAATGAGCTAGGAAAGAATGTTCCAGTAAGTATTTTAATATTTTTCCAGCTGAATATCAGGCTCTATGCAGCAGTGGAACGGGCATGACTGCAGGAGGCAATGGTAAGATCACCTGATGTAATTCAGACTATAGCAGTTCTGTCTAAATGTGTTACTTTGGTATCTTTGATTTGTTAGACATGCTGGTGGGGATAAAGGCAGGAAAGAATGGGAGGAAGGCTTGTTCAAATGGCTGTTTGCAACATGTTAGAATAATTTAGGATAAAATGAATGGAGCATGCCATTTCACCAATGCACCCTCTCTGCCATAAAATGTAGGAGTGCTGTTATAAAATAATGGCAAATTGTGAGAAATGTTATTGCCTATAGGACTTAGAAATGGTATATGCAAGTCATATTTGCACATTTCAACTGAAATCATCCTGAAGAATAAAACCATGTTGAACATGGAGTTCCCTTGTGTGTCTTCATGTGTCACATAGGCCAGCCTGACAAGAGTTAGGGTAATTACAGAGAAGGAGCAAATGGTTACAGTGACAACTTTGTAGTTGTAGAACTGTGAAACTCAGCCGATGCTCACTACTAGAGGGAAAAGCATTCAGAGAGGAGGGATGCTTATGCTTTGGAGAGTGATGCCTTCTGGACATGCTATGAATCAGGAGATACAGGGGGGTATTAGTACATGTGCATCTCTAAATGTAAGGCTCCAGTTTAATATCCTAGTTCTTATCTACAGTTGCAAGTCTCTCAAATGTCTGTGGGCTAGAGATCGTCTTACATCAGTGTGAAAGGGATGCTTTTTTCTCTAGAGTGTGAATATTTACATGTGTATTCCTTAATCAGAACTACATGATTATAAATACGGAGCAGCCAATGTTAGTGATATTGGAAATATGTCTTTTTCTAGTTTGGAGAATGAACTCCCACAACCGATCAACAACTGACGGTTTTTTTTGTTTTGGTTTGGGTTTTTTTTTTACCTTTACGTAGATATTAATGAGTGTTTACTGGATACCGATCTCTGTCCAAATGGAAGGTGTGAGAATCTGCATGGAACATACAAATGCATTTGTAACCCTGGATATGAAGTGGATTCAACTGGGAAAAACTGTATTGGTATGAAATATCCCATTTTTCATTTTGAAGTTTGATGCTTGTTTTTATCGGCTTTCACCTTTTTTTTTTTTTCAGTGCTTCATCAGATTTAGTAGCTGCTGCTCTGATATTTCTGGATGTTCTGCTGAATTCTTGTTTTAATTTCACTGCTTTGCAATGCTCATAAAATCCTCCACTGTGGGGCTGCAAGGGACCATTGCCATCAGTGACTCAAATCACTGACACAATGAGGCAGTAGACATCCAGTTCAGTTAAGTCCACTGAACATGCACTCTGCAGTACTATTTTGTTGCTCAAAATCAAAAGAAGCCAAACCCTGCAATTACTGCACCGCGGGAGGGATCTAAGATCACTAGTGTGGTAGGTGCCTCCAAGAGCAGAGGATTTAAGTAAAACTCCCGACTGATTATAAGAAGGTGAGCATCCCATACGCTATGGAAGGCTTACACGGTTTCTCCCAACTCTGGGGGAAATTCCCTTTCAACTTTCAGGCAGAGCTATTGGTTTAACTGTGTTAAGTGGACTGGCCAGACACAGGAAAATTTATTGTTATTGGAAGCACCAGCAGAGTCTGATGGCATGGTGTCTCTAGCTAGGGCTGATTTCCTGTGTTGTACAAGTGAAAAAAGCTAAAGCCAATTTTTCATCACAGAAAAGGTGAAGCAAGTTGTTCTCGCTCCTTAGAGGTGACCAGTGGAAGCACTGTAGCATGGGATAAAAACAATTCAAATAAGTAGCAGTCCAGTCTATTCTCATGCTATCTGGGATGTAAAAAAACCCATCAGATGCCTGCAGACTCCTGTTACAAATTTTAATTCTGGCAGTTCTTTTGTTCCATTACACGGTCCCATCAAAAGCCCCTAGCTAAAGACTCTTTAGATTCCTTTCTTCCACTCCTGCATTGGTGCGTTGTTCAAGACCTCCTTTGCACAACTGATTAGAAATTTCTTCTGGTTTCCGGTTAAAATTTATTTGTGACCATTTTATTACCAGTTGATGTTGTACTAATATTATCCTTTGACTTAGCACCATGTCAGCACTTATCCCCAAAGTATTTATAAGGAATCATCATATCCTTTCTCAAACTCGCTTGGCTAAACTATCCAAATCCACATGTTCAGTCTTTTCATAAAACCAGAGGCTGTAGCCTTCTCTTTAGCACAACTGATCTGACCAGTGCACAGTGTTCTGATGAGGTCTGAGCAGTGCCTTATATAGAAGTGCCAGCAGTTTTCCATTGCCCCTAGGAATATCCTGCATAAACTGATTCTAGAGTGCATTAGTCTTTTCTGAAATACATATTATACTTCGGAATTAAAGTCAACCTCTAACTGGGAGTTACACCCAGAGTTTTCTGTTCTCATTAGCCTTCAGTTGGTGAGTTCTGATTTATAGCATGTTGTTATTGGTCCCTAATTGCGAGCTTTTGAATGTTAGTGATTATGTTTCATCTCGTATCTCTCATTCACATTGTCAGGATTAATTTAGTCTTGCATGATTCTCTGTATTGGTAAGCTTAGTGTTGTCCACAGTTTTTCATCCCATTCATTTTTTATTTCTGCATTGCAATGAGTATTTTATAGGACCAATCCCAAGACTGATCCCTGAAAGGCATTGCTAATATCCTCTCTCCATTGTGATTACTCCCCTTTTTAATATACCCTACTGTAATCTCTCCTTCAGTCAGCTCTGGAACAACCTTGAAGTTCTTAAATTCCTTCCTGTTATCTCCAGCTTACATAATAATTTTATTTGGGTTCTGTATTCTCTACTTAAACCTAAATAGCTTAAGTCATCTGTGTTACCCCAGTCTAAACTAGCCACTATCTTATTTAAAAAAAAAATAATAGTTGATCTATCTTTGATAAAAGTCACGCTGTAATTCATCCCATTTTCCCATTTTCTTCTTTGGCTTTAATTATCCATGTCCCATTTCAGTGTCTGCCTGTAGCTTATGGCATCCCTTCTCTTCTCCCAATCCATCTGAGCTTTCCAGCTGCTCCTCAGCCCACCGTGTTGCAGCCCACATCCGTGCTCCATCACAGCTGTTTCCCATTCTTCCATAATGTTCCACCTGGCCCTCTCTCAATTTTTCTGAACTCCTGTGAAGCTTCCCACACAGTCTGCTTTATTCTGCAAATCTCCCTGCTTTTCCTAGCACTTTTGCTGTTCCCAGCTGCTCTGCTGACCCTCTGAGTCTTCCCAGCTTCTCTCAACACTTTCTGAGGCCTCTCTGACTTAGCCAATTGTTACTGTCTGCTCTCGGGGTCTCTCCTGGTCTTCACCTGCCATTCATGGCCCATTGCCACCTTCTTGCAACTTCCCTCTAATGACCACAGCTCTTCCAAGGATTTCCCAAGGGCTCTGAAAATTTAGCACTAGCATTTCTATTTAAATTTTTCGTCTCTGAAGCAAGTGTAGACTTACATTGGCGTTGTTAACCATAATGTCTAAGACAGTTCAGAGCCAGCTTCGAAAAAACAGTGATTTAAAGACCAGGATGACCAGCAAACCTTTCCAAACCAATACTGTCCTCATTTCTTTCATGACTGTGGGGGCTGCTGTGCAGGGAATTGGAGACTGTGTAGACGTATTCCACAATATAGGCTGGATAGAAGTGTGATTCACAGCTTTATTGTGAACCATGGTGTGGCTGTCACAGATTATGAATATGGGTAGAAAGGAAGAATGAGCTCTTATAAAAGCAAAGCAGCCTGCTAAAGAGTAAAGCTTAGGAAAAAGTCAGCAAAGATATACAGAGAAGGGTGGGTTGTTTTTTTGTTTTTCCTTACTTACAAAACAAGATTAAAATGTCTGTTTTTCTCTAAGTAAGATTTGTGTGGTTTGAATTCATAGAACTATTATTGTGTTCAGTATTTTAGTGGCAGTTTTCATGAAAAAGTAAGGTGCAGTAAGTGGGATCTTTAGTGTTAATTTATTTGGAATGGTCATTTCCATTTGAAATAATTCCAAGCCTGTTGTCTACTAAAATAATCTAGAAATCTTTTTAATGTCTTTGAAAAATAGTGCAAATCATTTATGTGAGTATTCTCTCTCTCTACCCCCTTTGTCCCCTTCTTCTCTCCATGTACACAAAATCTAATAAAATGTGGCTGTTAGGAGGGAAGTTCTGTCTTGGCTGCTATTCCAGCGATGTTTTCTTTCTTAAAAAGTTCTTGATTTTCATTATAGACATTGATGAGTGTGCATTGAACATGCTGCTTTGTGACAACGGGCAATGCAGAAATACCCCTGGAAGTTTTGCATGCACCTGTCCAAAAGGATTTGTATACACTCCTGACCTAAAGACATGTGAAGGTAATAGATAACACTCCATTTCATCCTACTTTTATTCATTTGGATTGTTCTCAGATTGTGCCAGAAGTACTTCAAACCTTCATGAGGATATCATGTGTAGAACTGAAAAAAACCATAAAGAAACTATATGGGGAAGTAGGGGAATGAGGAGAGGCAAGGCTAAAATGAAAGCATTAGATAACCTTATGGAATAGCCTGTATTAGGTCTGTACTAGCACTCTCCTAATTGACTACTGCCAGTGGGCCCACACTGTGCCAAGGGTGAGAAAAACTTAAGAGAACCAAGTTTTAAAAATCTGTTATCTGGTATGGAGAACAGAGCCAGGTGGCTCCTAGTTTGAACCCTTTTTGAGCCGCAGACAGGATCTGTATCAGGTCGTTTAAACAACACAGCCCATCACCACAAAGCAGGGCAATAGCTGTATATCACTGAATAAATGAGATGCTGCTTCCAAGTTCAATGTTTTAATGTTCTAATATGTTAATATGTCTTTAGGACACATGCATCATTAGTCTATTGTGAAGAGTTTCATAATACAAAAACAGAATAGCAGAAAAAAATGGTCATGAAGAAAGCTTCTTCCATTCTTCCCTAAGCTGAAAAAGGCCATACATGTTTTTGTTAATGCTGGCACTAACGGTAGTGTGTTTCTCTTCTAGATATTGATGAGTGTGAATCTAACCCCTGTGTTAATGGGGTGTGCAAAAACACACCAGGCTCTTTTGCTTGTGAATGTTCTCCTGAAAGTACTTTGGATACGACCAGAACCATCTGCATAGGTATTTATTCTTCAGAAGATTTTGTGTTTGCTGGTTGAAAACGCCCAATGACATACAAACATTGTACACCAAGTTTCGAAGACATTTAAAAATAACTTGTATAGATAAATTTAGTGGAAAACATTACAGAAACAGTGTTAAGAAAGTGTTTGCTTTCACCATTCCTGTGGGTACATGAAGCGTGACTAGCACTTGGGAGCGTGGTGTGCTTCCACGTCAAATCTGAAAGAGGTGAAATTTTTTTGGTAACAAAGCAGAAATGCTAAGACTAATTCTTCAGGACTATGCTCACCCACTTAATTCCTCGTGCAAGAAGTGTGGACATGTTAAGATATGATGTCTGGAAAGGCCAGTGTTCTATCTGAGATGGAGCATGAGTAAGTTGCGTACAGTCCAGACCAGCTCAAGAGCAGCCATGAACAATGCTGTGACTCAGATACTCTGTGGACTCATACTTTCTTCCTTTACCTGTTCTGGAGGGACAGTAATTCATAGCTGTTGCCTAGTCAGTGAGGAAAACTGTGGAACTATAGCTCTGTCTGATTTTTAGCTATCTCTTGGCACTCCCTGTGTGGGAAGATCAGATATCCAAACTGGGGATCTAATAGAGTAATGGAAGATCTAGAGAGGGTTCCCATCTACCCTGTTCTTCCGCATGTGCCTCCAATCCCAGTCATAATAAATGTAATGACTCGGGTCTTGAATGGTGTTGAGATGTTCCCTGTTAAGGTCAATAAGCATAAACTAGGATTTTCAAGGGCTCTGTGCTGGGATGATTTCAGGCTATAAATTAGAGAAGAATAAATTAAGAGCTTTTAAAATAAATTCAGATGTGATGCGGTAAGTTGCAATGAAAGGATAAGTCTTTTTCATCTTTAAATTCAAGTGTGTTTGTAAATAAATTAATGTATAATGCTAAACAAGCTGCATGACAATACATTGGGTTTTTTTTCCAAACAGAAACTGTTAAGGGTACCTGTTGGCAGAACATAGTGGATGGAAGATGTGAAATAAATATCAACGGGGCAACTCTGAAGTCCCAGTGCTGTTCCTCACTAGGTGCTGCTTGGGGCAGCCCGTGTACACCATGTGAACGAGGTAATACTGTTCATTTTTCCTATTCTGAGGCTGATTCAGGTTATTGTCACAGAACTTGTTCTATTATTAAGCACTCATTCCTTATTGTCTGAAAAAGAGAAGTCTTTAATATTTGAGACGTAGCGTGTAGCTATAGAAGGTTCTTACTCTGGATTTTATGGTAAACATTTTACAAGTTTAAATTCTGAAGGGAAGGAACCACACCTATAGTCTGTAACTTGCAGCATTACTTTATCATGGTTTGTCATAATTAATGATCTAGAATTTCTAATGATGTAGCAATAGATACATGTTCCCCAGAGCTCCCAAGAAAATGTTTGCAACAAATGTATCTTTGGTGTAGTAATAGGGGGGGGAGAGGGAGTAGCCCTTGTTATTATACTCTGTAGATTAACTGATGACCTAGAGAATCATACAGTTGATGAGATGATGAGAAATGAGCTGAGGTCTCTGCATATTCACTTGATAATTAGACTGAACTGTGCGATGAGCTGGGAACCCAAGTATGAGCTGATGAATGCAGAAATGTGTGTGGACTGTTACTTCTATATGCTGAAAGCTGCTATTTTGTTCAAATCTTTAGTTAAATTCATCCTGTATATCTTAGCAGAATTCATCCTCATCCATCCATGGTAAATAGGGCTGTAATTGCTGTGCTCAAATTAAATGAATGAATTGATTTGAATGAAGCAGGGATCATATAACCACTTTTTTGGGTGAGCTAGCTAAGACACATGGGAAGCAAAAGAGGGTAATGGCTGACATTCTATGTACTTTATGTAGTTGCCCCAGCTTATCTCTTTACTATTTCAGAAAATACTGAGATACTGTTTAAGCACTCAGACTTCTCATGGCAGTGAACTCTAGATAATATTTCACATGATCAGTTTTGCACACTAAGTTAATAGTGAGTTTTGGACTGTAGCATTCTAAAAGTTCACTTTTGTTTGTTTTACAGACCCTATATGTCAAAAGGGATATTCAAGAATAAGAGGAACATTGTGTGAAGGTATTTATTGTTGCCTTAACATAAATCAGAGCTTGAATGAAAAAATGCCAGTGTTTTGATTTAAGTGGTTAATTTAGCATAGAGGGGGACACTATGCCAAATTCTTACCTCGTGTAGTTCCATTGACTTCATTAGAGTTATGTCAGGGATGAATTTGGTTTCAGTTTGTTTAACATTCCTACATACTCACAGTTTATCTCGAAGTACACACTTGCAAATATAGTGTCTGCCAGTGCAAGGAGGTGGTTCTCTCTCTTTGCATACTGTTAACTGAGTAACCTATTTGGGCAAAGTATGCATCTTATACATGTTATAAAACAAGGCGTTATTGATACAATGATATGACAAGCCATTACTATGCTTTAGAAAAACAATGTTTAAAGACTATATTTCACATGAAAGTGTTTTAGTTTTTTTTTACTTAACCTTGGCTTTCTTTCACGCAACATTATATGATATCAGACATGTTCCAAGGCATCGTTTCATTGTCATATTTAAAAAATACAAAAAGGAGTCATGACACAGTTAAACTTTGGTTGAAGAAAAGGTTGGAGATTTTTTAAATGTGTAGCTTTTTGCTTGATATGGCATGATTCTATACTATTCTGTGAGAAGTGAAGGTCCCACCCTATCTTCATTTGAATTGATTTGAACCCCTGGCAAAGTACTGCATATTTCCATAATATGCAGAAGCTCAGAGAGTCTCAAACTGCTGTGGGTCATCCTAACTGACAACATCTGACATGACACTGCAGTTAAAGTATTTTTTAAAAATTACTCCCATATGTAGCTTCCATAAAGAAACATTGTTTTTTTCCTTAACAAAAAAATGAAATAAAATGAAAAAACAAAAAAGAGGAACACCCTCACACATCTTCTTTGCTTTCCAAATGATGACTGAATACCTTGGCACGTCTGTGCTGCAGACCCACTGTACATAACTTATCTGACCTCAGCAACACTTTCTGGAGTGTGTAAGTGAAAGAAAATGGAAAAAAAAAAAAAGAGTGACCCCACCTATCTCTTTTCACAAGGAAAGTCTTAGAACATTTTCAACACTGCTGGGATGGAAAGTTTATCCTTCCAAGATGTAGACATAACTGTTTTCAGCATTTCCTTTACCAGCACTTCGAATTACATCTATTACATGCTTTAATCTTTCTCATTTCCATGGGACCTGGATAGCCCCAGATCTTTGAGAGTAGTTTCCCCTGCTTTTAACATACTGAAGCCATATTTGGGTTTCAACCAATGTAAGCATTTTTCAAGACAGGAAGATGTCTAGGAAATTTACTGGCAAGTGAGAGACAGGACGAGGGAGTAAGTTTAGTTCCCAAAAGGTGATACTCAGTTCTCCCGTACACAGCCTATATGAAATGAGTAATGGACCTTGTGTAAAGAAATAAGCAAACTAAATTGGCGGTGTTCCTCTAGTTTACGGGTGAGCCCTGGAGTTGTCGGCTGGAATCTTGCTCACAGGCAGTGAACTGTGTTTCAGTGGTTTCTAATAGTCCACTGGCTTTACTTCCTGCCTTCCAGTCAATACGGGCCTTTTATTTATAATACCTGTTCAGGGGCAGAGGCCACTGATATCCACCCCCTGTTTATCCTGCACCCTGCTCCATACGATTTGAGAGCTGCAGAGTTTGTTCACACCAGGAGTTTTGTGTGGAGGCCTAGCAACCTACCCACTGCTTGATTAGTCTATACGTGAGTCTTCACATATAGGTTATCAGAGTCATTCTTTTCTCATTTCTTGTTCTTATCCTCTCCTGTATTAAAAATTGTAATGCTTCATCTTGGGCCATATTTAATGCTGGAGGCTTTTTCCTAAAGGCAGTTGTGAAGCGTATGCTTTTCACAAAGGACACTGGTGGGAGGACCCCACACTTAGATTACTAAACATTGATTTATGCTCAGGCCAAGCTAACACAGTTAATCAAATTATCCTTACCAAAAGTGCTAAATTTGCCACTTAAATGTAGAATTATAATCTTTACTTAATGAAGTTAAACTCTGTTTGCAGTTATAAGGAGTTTATTTTAATCTATTTAAAGTTACTGATTGCTGACAAGGTCATAGAGCCAGATTTCAAACAGTGTTTGTAATTTCCAGACATGCAGAGGTGTATCTGATAAGACACAAACATGGAAAATATGAAAATTTTAAAAAACATTAAAAAAATACAGCATAACTTAATCTCATTTGAATAATGCATAATCTCATTATGCACTTACCTTTTTCTTTCTTTGCCCATTTGCTTCAAAAATCTGGCCCACAGTGAGTGTGAAAATTGATATAATTTTGAATTGTCCCTCTCTTTTTTTTTTTTGTTACTTTTGAGTTTGTTTTCAGTATGTGTAGGAATGGCGAATAGCAACATGTATTATTTCTAATAATCAGCAATTTTCTGTAATTATTTCTGGCTGACTTGCGTAAGAAATCCCAAACATGTGGGATTTTTTCAGGCCCTGTAAACTGCTGTGGTTTTGTATTTCATCCTAAAAACCAAACATTACAATGTTCATCTTTTTTTCTGATTTGTTCGTATTTAGCTTGCTAGTGATTACTTTTATTCACATTTTGTTTTGAAATAGATGTAAATGAATGTGAGGTGTTTCCTGGAGTCTGTACAAATGGGCAGTGTGTCAATACCTTGGGATCCTTTGTTTGCCAGTGCCCCAGTGGAATGACTTTAGATGCTTCTGGACGGACATGTCTTGGTAGGTATTAAATCCATTTACAGGTCTACTAGGGAAGAGCAAATCTGCGTGGTGAGCAGTGTTTGTGCTGCATGTTTTCTTAAGAGTAAGGAGAATGATTTCTGTCCATATAAGTAATTTTCAAATGGGATCAGTCAAGGGCATGAGCTTAGTTGAACTAGAATATGAACAGATCCCAACGGTAGTAGCTAAAGCCCATCACCATGTGCTAGCTGGTGCATACCATTGATTTAGTTCCAGATTGTTCATCTGACAAGTCCCTATAGATGATCTGTGCTCTTAGCACTCTTCATTCACAGCCTCACTGAAATCAGCAAGGTTGGAACTGTGGCGGTGGGGACCATTGTGGGCCAGAGCTCAGGCATCTGAGGAGGGATGTGGTGTGCCTAGCCACACCGTACACCTTATTGGAGGGTGCAACAGAATGTTAAAGTTTTGTATGCTGTCCGTCCAAAAACCTTTGTCCCTTTATGACAATAAATGCCTAAGAACAAGGCATAGCTTGTAGTAATTAAAAGGCCTCATATAGGTATGGTAAGCTGGAATGAATAAAATCCTGATGCAAAATTTACTTCAAGTGTTGAAAACCATTTTTCAGAATGGTGCTGTAAACTTACTTCAACTCTTAATTGCTGAGTTCAGCGTTAAAATATTGCTGTTAGAAATTAGGCAGCATGCTCGGTACGCTCCTCTGAGTCCACAAAAACATGGAGCAAACTGCTCTGTGAAGGAAAAGGATTCCTCTGCGGTGAACTAAATTTTCTCTTTCTCTCTCAACATATTGTTCAATTGCCCAACAGACATTCGCTTGGAGAGTTGCTATCTGCAGCATGAAGATGAGCAGTGCACCTCACAAATACCGGGCCGGCACCGAATGGATGCTTGCTGCTGTTCAGTGGGAGCAGCATGGGGCTTTGAGTGTGAGGAATGTCCTCTGAAGGGATCACCTGAATTTGAAGCTCTTTGTCCAAGAGGATCTGGGTTCTCTACAAAGATAGAAATAACTGGGAAACCTTTCTCTAAAGGTATGCGATCAATTTGTAGTTTGTTGCCAGCAAATCCTGCTGGCTTTTGCTTTTACTCTTCCCTTGGACAATTCCTGTGTGTTTGAAGATTTCAGTGATGGTCAGGCACTTCACTCACCTTAAGGCACGTTTGAAGATCCATTTAGGTTTCATGGAAATTAAGGCCAGGATAAAACACAAAATAATTTAGTCTGTGTCACAGAATACCATATAATACTGCAGCCTCAAAACACTGAATTTGTGTCTCTACTAGAGAGGTTAAATTGTGCCTGACTTTCCACAATGTTGTGTGTAGCATCTGATGGCTCCTGTGGCTGATGGAATAGCTTTGAAATCCTGGCACCTCATAGTACAAGAACTAGAACAAACTGAGCAGTCAGCTTTGGATGTATTAGAAGAGCAATCCTTCTTACCTGTGCAGGGTGCAATAACTTTAATTCTACTGTGGAGCAAGCAAGGGAGGATGAATAATTCTGTGAATTTCTTGTGGAGCTACTTGGGGAATTAGAGAAAAATGTTTCCAGGATGATAGCTGAAACCAGCAGAATTTAATTTACTGTAAACCAAGTCTTGTTATGACTGTTGCTGGTAAACTTCCAGCATTACATGGGAGTCACACAGTGACACCCTAGCGTCACATGCTGAAAGCTGTCTCCCCAGGGTTACAAGTGGGGTTAAGCTGGACAATGTCAGAAGCACAAATGGATGTGAATATGTTTATAAAGAAAGCCAGTTACCTAAAACCTAACCATTCTGAAGTCTGGAAGGAGAGGAAAATATATATGAATGACAATTGCTGTTATTGGTTTCTGTCTTAGTTTTATAAACAGTTACTAAGCCATTAATTACCCATAAAGTGACATGTGCTTTTATTTATGCTCATTATGTTTTCTGTGACTCATGGAAGTCACTTTTTTTTCTTGGAAACCAGAAGACAGAGTGGTTCTTTTGGAAGCCCCCTTTGTCCTTGTAGATTTGATCCTTTGTCCACTGAAATCTTACTGTTGACTTCAGGAAGCTGTAGATCAGATCCTGCAGAACAAAGGGGAAGACTAATACGATTTTATGGCAGAAAGTGCTCTTGGCAGTTCCAGTGTAGAGTGTCTACGTTGTTGGTTAGGTGGAAGTCAGTATCAGTTTATGTAGTTTGGTCTACAATTTTCCCAAAAGGAGGGGTCGTTATCGTGAGAAAGGATGAGCTCTGAAGTCGGCATTGTTCTTTTGTGCGCTGTTCTCATATGAAGCGATAACATCATATGTCCTTACTGCTTCATTTTTAGATATCAATGAATGTAAAATGGTCCCCAGTCTTTGTACCCATGGAAAATGCAGAAACACCATTGGCAGTTTTAAGTGTAGATGTGACAGTGGATTTGCCCTTGATTCTGAGGAGAGGAATTGCACAGGTAAACTGCGTGGATGTATCTCTCATAACTTTGATTTGAAAAGGGAAAACTGAACTCCTTTGAAAATACTGTGAATGTGTTTTATGTTACAGATATTGATGAATGCCGCATCTCTCCTGATCTTTGTGGCCAAGGCATCTGTGTCAACACTCCTGGAGACTTTGAATGTGAATGTTTTGAAGGCTATGAAAGTGGATTTATGATGATGAAAAACTGCATGGGTATGCTTTTTATAGACCATAGATGTGCAATAGTATGCTATGTACTAGTATGCTGTACCTGGTTGATTTTTTATTTTTTGAAGGTTGGAGTGCACCTGGGGTTAGGTCCCTTTTATTTTGTGACTCTTCTTAAAGCTCACTTTAACTTGATTTCCACCCTGAATTTGAATTTGCTGCTTCTGCAGGATGCCAAAGCATACATGAACAAGGATCAGGATTTTAGGATGTTAAATTTATCCCCACAACCCCCATTTTGCTAAGTGGGGCACCATCCTGAACTTTGGAAAGAAGCCTTTTTTGAATTTATTTCATTTTTTTAACTGCACTGTGGTTTAAGGCATGACTAGCTGTAGGAATGGCTCCAGAGGGGATCTAGGCAGATGGTGCTGTGAATGGGTAGCAGACTATGGGGAGGAATGGCCAGTTGCTCTGGCAGTGCTGGCCCCTAAAGTGATGTGCCTTCCTTTCTCCACACAGACATCGACGAGTGTCAGCGCAATCCCCTTCTCTGCCGAGGTGGCACCTGCATCAACACAGAGGGAAGTTTTCGGTGCGACTGTCCTCCAGGCCATCAGATATCACCAAATATCTCTGCATGTGTAGGTGAGACATGCAGGCAAAATCAATATTTTGCACAGCTTTTTATACTGCTGTTGTGCTGCACGTGCGTATACAATATTTGCTTTAGTATCATTTTAATTCAGACCTAAAATACGTTCCTCTTTTTCTTTTGCAACAGACATTAATGAATGTGACCTAAGCACCAGCCTGTGCCGAAACGGACGTTGTGTCAACCTGATTGGAAAATATCAGTGTGCTTGTGACCCTGGGTATCAGTCCACACCTGACAAGTTATACTGTGTTGGTAAGGACAAAGTCTTCGAGGGATCTCTAGTGAATAGGGAAGATAAAACAGAAGTAACTCTTTTATTTTTAGTAGTTGTATAAAGACATTTTAAAACGTGATTCAAAAACCTAGTGCAGTCTGTCAAAATAGTATGCAAAAACCCCAAAATGTGCACATGCATTACTTGTGAGGAATGAATGAATTTATGACAGCTCACTTTCTCTGGTAATTCAATGAAGATGCATAAAATAGCATACTATTTTTAATAGCCTAAGACTGCAGACTTTGATCATTAAGAGGGAATATCTTGTTAAATCCTGAGTTCCATATTTTAATTAAAAATCAGCATTTCTGACAGACCATGGAGTGTAATCGTGGTTCAATTGAATTTTTCCTAATTTGATCTGCAATTGTCTCAAATATAGGGCCTTTCCAGTTTTTTTCCACATTTTGTAAATGACATTTAGCTTAGGTCATGTATTGTGCATTCTTTTATATGCATACATTTTATTGTGCCACAGAAATGTATTAAAAAAACACTGGCTTTAATTCTGCCTGGTAGATAATTTTTTTCTCTTGAAACTTTGTTGTCTTCATGATACTGTGGTAATCCAACAGTTGTAGTTTTATACGTAGGAAGAGAACTACAGAGCTGTTTGTATATGCAGTGAGATAATATCATCTCTTTCCCTCCCTGGTTTTCCCGACATCCATCCCAATACCTATATTTGCAAACACTTGAATGTTTAAGGAGTGTGCAAATACCAAGTGTAGATTCTGGATTGATGCTGTACTGGAAAGCTGACTCAAAGTGTGTCCTGGAAATGTGCCTTAAAGTAAAAGGTATTGTGGGTTTTAACTGTAATTCTCTCCTTTTTAGATATTGATGAGTGCAGTATAATGAATGGCGGCTGTGAGAACTTCTGTACAAACTCAGAGGGAAGCTATGAATGTAGCTGTAAACAAGGCTTTGCACTCATGCCAGACCACAGGACATGCACTGGTAAGAGGGATTTTGAAAACTTTTCTTCTGGAAGGGATTATTTCAGTAGTTTAAAAATGGACCTCTTTTTAAAGATTCAAGCTATTGTCACAAATACACTGTTAAAAAAAAAATTAATGCATGTAAAGTGAAGTTCTCTTTCTAAAGTAAACATCTTCAGAGTGTCAGAATTGGACAACTGCAGACTGATTTGCTTTGAAGCGAATTGATTCTTCATAATATCAGGAAGTGTACAAGTTGATTCTGAGTTTGGTAACAAAAAGCTGTAATTTTTTCAGTAGGAGATACATTTTCTCCCTTAAGATATTATATTAGATCCAAATCCAAAATGTGTTGAAGTCAATGGAAAGAATTATCATAAACATAAACTATAATGCTCTGCATGTGTACTGTATGGTTATGTTGGGGAAAGAATAGACAAATGCTAGAAAAGGAGCTGATTGCTCTGTTCTGTGGTTGTGTGGTATCTGCTCTTAAGCAAGCAAAAAAATTCCTATTTTTAATTCTTTGTTTAGTCAAATGCAAGTATGCTGCATTACTTCAAAACTGAATGACTTTCAGACAAACTGAAATCTGAATAGTATGAACCTTTCTTAGGAAACAGTTCTCTTGCACTCTAAACAGGGTTTGTGAGAAAGATTTTTCAGAGCTCTGCAACAGCTGAGTGTTCTCCTTGGGGAGTCATAATCCCAGTAAATGAATCGTACTCGGTGATTTCCACATAGGTTACTGCAAAGATAATTCTACCCTACTCTTCTCTTACTTCTTGCTGAGGCATGTGAATATTTGCCAACTGATTGCCAATTCCATCCAAGAACTCCTTGAAGAGCATGAGAAATATAACAGAGTTAATCCCTTGGACTGGAATTGCCTTGATAGTTGAACAAATGGGGAGTTTTCTATACTGAATTAATAGAAAGAGCTCACATTTAGAATTTGTAAATATTTATAGACCTCTGACTAGGGTCTCAATTACCCTGAGGCAGCTCGCTACCATTCCAAAGGGCCTCAAAGCATAGTCAAATGTAGTTTGCCCCCCTGTTGTAGCTTACACTGTCAGAAAGATGTAAAGTAGCCAATCTTCAGCAAGCATTGGACCCTTGTTCAAAGAAAGAAATAAATTAGAAAAAGTGCAAATTTGACTGTGAAATTAAGTATTTCAAAACCTAAACTATTTAGATTAGAAATAGTTCGCTTTAGGTCAAGTTTCTAGAAGAGGTAAGTTCGTACAAAAACATGTCCAAATGTTGAAGTATGGCCGCTTTTTCAATGAAAAAATAAAACCAGTTGATCAAAATTGTGCCTCAGCCAAAATCTAAATGCAAGTGACAGGATCAGAGGGACATGAGAGGGAAGGGAGGTGGAGGGGAGCAGGGTTCTCTGAGCCACTTTGCTGTTTTCATCTTCTTGGCTTGACTGAGGACCAAGTGACCCCAGTGTATACTTGAAGAAGCTTAGGGACCTCAAGTCTGCTAGCTAGAAACAGTTTTGTGCTTTACTCCTTCTTGCGCTTAGCCACCCAAAGACATCTCTAAACCCAAAACCAGAGCGGATGATTTAGAGCACCTTCTTGCATATTAAACTAAAAACTTTGGAACAGAAAACTGTCATCTTTCTGTTCTCAAAATTAGAAAGGGAGGAAGCAAATGCCTTTGGGGAGAGGGTGGATTCACAGGGGTTTTGTCCACACATTAGCTTGACCATAAACATGTCCATAGAAGTATGTAGTCACATCTTACCTGAGTGAGGAATAAAAAAGCATCTGATCTTGGTTGTGAATTTTTTACACATTTATATCTAGCCTTGACTCTGAAAACTAGAATTTCATTCATAGGCCAACCAATAATAGCTATTAGCTATTCATTTTCATACTCTCCTGGACTTGAATGCAGTAGCCAACACAGATAAAGGTTTAAATAGCAGAAACACCAGACACCTTTGGATGTCAAGTCAAACTCTACCTAAGCAAATATCCAGAGATGTGAGGGGTCACCTTTGCCACCCTTTTAGTATCTAAAAATTCTGCCGCCTTCTCTTGAAGAGATGTTAGTTGCATAGATAAACATCTGGTGAATATTCAAAAATCACATGCTCAAATTTTGTCACAGCTCAAACTGAGTGAAAAATAAGAAAAAAGTGTATTTTGTGACATTTTCTACTCAATGCACTGAGTATCTGATTTTACGGTGTTAGATATTTGTGCCTGGTACCAGACATAGTAGCACTGTGACCTGAGTATGTGAAGTGCCTATTTTACATTTTCAGTTTGCTCTCTGTGTGAACACGTCTTTTATCTTTAACATCACAGAAAGCTGGAAGCCATTACGGAATATATTTCTTGATAATTGAGCTGGTAAGAATGCTGTTCAGTTCAGTAGTAGGTCAGATTTAAATTGGTGAGGTTATGCATAAATAATCAGCTCAATTAGGAGAAACAACAGATTCTTTGTCAGCTGATTTTTCCCCAACTGTGAAATCAGTACAGTGACAGGTTAGTAAATAAAGTTCTTTATTTCTGTTATTATTATCCCCATTTCTAGGGCTTAATTTTGCATGCTAATTCAAATTCCATTCCAAATTAACATTTCCAGGCTAATGTCTGTGCCAACATTATTTGGTTGTTCAGATGAACAGGGACTGGTCAGCCTTGTTCCTTGCAGACGTTGTGTATCCACACAAGCACTAGCTGCTAGAAATACAGCAGAATAATGAACATAATACTTTAAGTTAAAGTGAGTTCATTTTCTGCAGCTGCGTAATTACTGCAATCCACAATAGACTGGCCTGATAATGAGTTACACCCTTTCTCTTGGAGGGGGTTCCTGAATCTTGTCCTTTTTGTGCTGATTTTTTTCCCATGGTATCACTAGGCAGTTTCTGATTTTTGCTCTTGCTGGTCTATGTTGGTGCTGACACAGGGAGATTCTAGAGATTTTTACAAGGAACACTAATGTAACCCCAGGGACTCTGAAAAATTACAGACCTTAGCATGGCTGTGTTAATATAATAATGTTCTGCTTCTCTAGCTTTGCCCCAGTCAGTGATGGCCGGTTTCATGAACTGAGAAAACAGCTTACATGCTAGAGGATGTAACTATATGGCTGGCCTAGCTAGTCAGAGGAAATGCTAAAAAACCCCATAAAATCTCTTAGAGAAATAAATGTATGTACTGTAATTATTCCCATCATGAGTTTGACTCTGTGTTTCCAGTTTGTCATCACCCTTGAGACCTGTAGAGATATTCTGCATGTACAGTGGCTTTCTTAAGGTCTGTAAAATCCCATATTTTTGTCACTGAATTTGACTTCAGAGCTTCCATTGACTTCAACAATGATGGATTGTATCCAAGAATCTCCAGTTGTGGGTGGTCATGTGGTATGACAAAGGTTCTGTGTGGGGTTTTGGTTTTTTTTTTTCTGTCAATGAGTATTCTACCTACAAAGTTGGTTCCTGTTCCCATTGGAGTCAGAGGGGAATGTTTGCCACTGACCTTAGCTGAAGATGAGGAGCTTACTGAGGACAATTTTGCAGTGTACCATTCAGTTATTTGCAAGGATTCAGTCCTCACTGTGTTTATCAGAGCATTAAAATGTTTGCTTGCCATGATTATGATTACTTGCATTGCATAAAGGTAGCATATTTTAATCTGATTTTTCCCTGTAGATATTGATGAGTGTGAAGACAATCCTAACATCTGTGATGGAGGCCAGTGTACAAACATCCCAGGAGAATACAGGTGCCTTTGCTATGATGGATTCATGGCATCTGAAGACATGAAGACTTGCATAGGTAAGTGAAAGTACATATTTTCCCATCTGCATTAACTAGGGAAAATTATTTATCAGGGCACCTTTTCCAAGTAGGCAGAGAGTTATATTTAAAGCATATTGCTCTTATGCCTTAATTTTGGCCACCTGACCATCGCATCAGCCCCATTGCACACACTATGTTTATCAAATGCAGATGTAATCTCTGTGTATCCCTATAGACTGGGATGCAAACATGATGATGTACAGCATCATATCTTTTGAGTTTCTCTTCCAGTGAGGTTTTCGTGCAGCTCAGGTGAGAGAGTGCTTGCAGAAAGGAAATGCTGGTGGATGAAGCTGTGGAAAATTTCTGGAAAGATTAATCACCAGTGCTGATTTAAATTTGTCTCTAATACGAAACTATGTACAAGTCCTATACCTTGGTAGAACAAAGAAATTAAACAGTGTATCTCCATAACCAAATTTTCACATTTAAATTCGAAATCTGGAGCGTACTTCAGGAGAAATGTTTGTACAAAACTAGATAATGCATGCATGCATATATAGCTGTACATACACACACATAACGTATACGTAGAAAGCATCAATACATAATCATAGTCATTCTTTGCATAATATGCTGAATCTTAGTCTCTATTTTTAAGGAAAGTTGGAATTAAAGATATGTTAATACAGATATGGTAATACAGCAGTGTTAAATGAGATTTCAAAATGTCCTCTAGGTAAGGAAAAATTCACCTAAGCAGTTTTCTCTTTGCATGCATAGACCCGTTTTTGCACCAAACAATTGTATCTCAAGAGATTTTACCAGTTTTCTAATAATTTTATTTAATAAATTTTAATTTGTGGGCATTTTAGATGTTAATGAGTGTGATCTGCATCCAAACATCTGTCTGAGTGGAACCTGTGAGAATACAAAAGGCTCATTTATCTGTCATTGTGATATGGGATATTCAGGCAAGAAAGGCACGACTGGTTGCACAGGTATGTTTTAAAGTTTAACTATGAACTTTTGGTTAAACTTGTGAGTCTCCATGCCCTTTTTTTAGTGTTTAAAACCTCCTCTCACTGTGCTTCTTTTCACTTATTTGCACTAAATATTATATCTCTTATCCACATTTGCTGAGCTTGTATTCTGGTGAACTTCAGTGGCACAGCATTCAGCCTGATGCTGCTTCTGCTGAAACAAGTGGCAAAATGTCCACTGGGAACAAAATTGGGCCTATTGCTGCGTTGTTGTTGGTCTAAGAGAACAGAAAATGCCATTGCCTGTAACTTGACAGATTCCTGAGGACTTCTGTGCGTTTGGGTTAGTTAATTGTATAGCATACGTGCAAATAACAAGTATCTGTTCCAAGCGTTATTTTGGCAAATGCAGATGGCTTGAAATATGTGCTAAAATATATTTTCAGTTTTTACAAAGTGGCAACAATACAGCTACTCAGCTACATTATATCAGCAATGTCAGAATTTGCATTATTTCATGTATTGCCAGCAAACAGAAATGAGATACAAATATACAGGCTCCAAGGGCATGATATTAATAATCCTAGTGCTAGTGTCTCAAGCCAAGGTGTTGAGAGTCTTAGGCTTTGCCCAAATATGAATGCAAACATATGTTTAATATAATTTTTAATGTAGACTTAGGGTAAACACATTTCTGGCAATGTCTTTGAGACAAACTTTTATTCTTAGTCTGCCCTTATTGTACAGAGTTAATAATATACTTCTGTAAGTCCCCCAAATATATGAAGCTGGTTTTTTACAGCTGTTATAGAACAGTCTGAGAGCTGGAGTTGTGCTTTGCGTATTGGACCATGGATGAATAGTTGCGCATTAGTAACAGCTGCCTTTGACTTACATATGAACTGATCTAAATCCAAGAAATTCCTAATTGTACCCCATAGACCAACATTTCAGTGTTCTTTGTTTCTGTGCTAAATTATATGGAGATCTTCAGTATTCTAGACCTGAAAACCCTCGTGCTGATCAGTTACACATGGTGCAGCTATCGCTCCCAGCATAAGAAGTGATGGCCAGAAGCAGTCAGGAAAGATGAAGCAACTAGTAGAAGGAAAAAGACAGAGAAAGGTCATAGAGGCAGGGGAGGAATCTGAGGTATGGCCTCTGGTCAAGTGCCTGGAAATAGCCACCATTTTGGCAGCATGTGACGCAGGGTAGTGGCAAATGTCCCAAGGAATACTTTTTTGTTGATGGAGAGGCAGGGAAATACCTCCTTCGTGGTCCCAGCCAAGCCCAGCCCTCTGGATGGACGCTGTCTGCTGTGTGGGCTCTTCCCACCACATCGTATGTTTTTATCTTTCCCTCAGCCCATCCTCAGCTGCTTTTGGCTATTTGCTGGTGTCCCAGGGAGGATGGCACTTACCAGGAAAACCACCAGGACACCTTAATTACAACACATGTTGTAGAGTGGCTCAATAATTTGAAAGAGGCCAGTGGTCTAAGACAAAAAGGTGGAGTATCAGTTATGCTGATACAGCTGAGATGGGACTATACTCAGAATAAATCACCAGAATCTTTTAGATTTAAGTAAGAAAAGGGATGAAGCAGACCAGGAACTTTCTAGGTTGGTTTCAAGCTGAAGAAACTGTGGACACAGGTCCCATTGTGACTACAGTGTGCAGATTCTTACATTGTGGTTTTTAAAAAGTCTGATTTACTGGTGGAGACCTTTGGATTCCCCTCCTCATGTCTGCACAGCGTTAGAGCAGAGATGAAGTTCCCAGGCTCAGGTACTGGAGACCGTGAGGGCATCCTTCAAGACTTCTGGAGGGACCTTGGCAACAGCACCTTGACGCCAGGATTCAATTAGTGTCTTACACACAGATCAAAAGCATCCACAGTTTTTTAGGAACTCCTGTGGAAAAAAATTACAAAATTGTGTACAACGCTTTGAATGGGATGTTCTATGTTTCATGAGAACAACTAAATAACGCCCTCTGGGTTCCATTACAGTTTTGTCTAAATATTTCAGCTCCCTTGTCATTACTGGTTGTTTCCATTTTAACAAATAAACATGTTTTTTTCCCCAATCATTTAACAGTATTCAGAATCCACCCACTGACTTACATTCCCATCGCACACAGATGTTAGTTTGCCCCCTCCTTGGTTCTCAGTAAGAAAGTGGAGACAGTTTAGTAACAAAAATACAATTTAAAAAAAATTATGCAAAAATATATGTTGTAGATGCAGGTTTCCTACACAAAGTGCTACAGATGGCTTAATATCCATTCACAAGGCAAACTGTGGCAAAACTGACTTACAGCAGTTCATTTGAGGTTTTTCTAGGCAGGCAATGGTACGTAGCCACTAGAGAAAAGATTGCAAAGTTTTCCCCTATCCCGGTTCAAGATTGCCCAGCTTTGTGAGAAATACTTTGTCTCTGCTTTTTCTGTCGATAAAGTATACATGTACTTATGCAGAGATGAAATCCTGTATTGGCACTTGCATTTGCATTTTGTGATTCATCACTGCTCTGGAGTATTGCCTGTAAATTTGCAGTATTTCACTGTTGATGTAGAGCCTAAGATTAACTCGCTCTGGTGTTTTCAGAGAGGAACAAATTCTTCTCTGCCTCTCTCCCATCCTTCCTTGCCAGTTATGGCTGCGTGCGCAGACTCCTGTTTGCTCGTGGTGGAGGTGTGCTTGCATAGGCTTTGAGCGCTCTTCACAAGGTCAAACTGAATGAGGTGAACTCGGAGGCAGAAGTCACCTGAGATAGTAATCTGATCAAAAATAGATGTGCTTTAAAAGCCAGCTGGGTTTCTCCACAGCAGGCCAAGAGAGTTGGAGGGCTAAGTCCAGGCTCTGACTCTGCAAGGGCCATGCTGGAGAAAGACTGGTGGAAGGCATTAATCTGTGGCCTTGGTGTGGGATGTGAGGTTAGAGTTTGATCTTGAACATTGCTTGCTGTCACCTGGTGATGATGATGATAGTGGATAAAGGAGGAGTGAGCGTACACTGTGTGCTTCCGTGGCTGATAATAATACAGTTATAAAGAGAAGACACCTGATACGGTCAAAGGAAGAACTGAGCCCTGTCATTTGCCCTCAGAAACAGGTCCATAATGCTTTTTGTGATTTGTATAATGTACTTGCCTCTCTCCCCTGTCTTTGGCTTCTGGCCATTAATAATACATTGTGTTTCAGTCTTGATGGCACAAGAGAGTTCTGGTATCAGTGAAACAAATACGTTTCCCCTTATGAATCTGGGAGCTGGCTGTGTCAGGCCAAATACCAGAAGATAATAATATTAAGATGCTGCCCGCCAAATGGGGGTATTACAGAAGGAGTGTATTGTGAGTAGGCATCTGTCCAGCAATAACATGCTGTGCCCCAGGCTGATGACGTAGGGATGGATAGCAGGCAGGAACTGAACTGCTCCATGTGAAACTCCAAGAGGTGCTTACAGTGCAGTATGCTCAATAAAATCCGAGAGTGATTCCGAAAGAGAAAACAATTTTACAGGTGTAGAGATCAGAATCGAGGGATTTTTCCATGTATTTTTCTCCTTGTGTGAGTGCTAAGTTGAAATTCACAGTCCTCTCGCTCTGAAAAGCCTTCCCTTCTACCTACTGGATTACACGGGCAACAGCCCAGGAGGAGGAAATGCCTTGTGACTTCCACCAGACGACTGGCTCTGTGGGAATCGGGCTCAGGCTTCAAACAGCAGTGAAACGTCAGTGCGATAAAATGCACAGATATGCAGAACGCGCCAAAAAAATGAAAAAGTCAGAAAATGCTTAAGGGATTTGCATAATTCCTGATAAACAGTACTGGTTTATAGGTGGAAACTAAATTAAATTCACACTTTGCTAAGAAACCTTATAGACTTTGAAGCCCCGATGAAACCTAACAGAACATGTAAATGATACACAGAGTACCCTGAGGATTTCATGCCCTGTGATGAACGTGTGAGTTTTTGTGGATTAATGTTCACTTCGATTCTGTTCAAACGCGGAGGAATGACTGGGTGTTTCCAGAGCGCAGGTGAGAATACAGTGACTTATCCCCATGTTCCTCTCTGACCAAGTTTAATGATCCACTTCCAGACGGCGTAGGGATGCGCTGTGCAGATACTGTCTAGCCGCTTCTTTCCTTTGGTTGCCACGTTTGCAAGCATAGTGCCAACATGACAGGTATATGTGACATGTATTTTTGCTGCACATCCAGAGCCCTAAAAATTTGTGCTTCTGTGATTAATGGGAGGGACACTTTATTATTTGCCAAGGGTTTGAGAGAAAAAATATTTGTCCGGAGAAGAGAACTGAAGGAGCCAACAAAATAGGGTGACTGACAGTTTTTTTTTCCCCAGAGTGCTTGGGATTGTTATGATGTCAGATCTGCATATTATTTATCATGCGTATTCTCATCTGTTGTAGGCAGACAACTCCCTTAGTATTAATGTGAGTTGTGCAATTCCAAAGCTGAGAACATGTGTGCAGCAGGACTGGGGCACAGTGGGACCGGCTGAGGGTGCAGTGTCAGTCTTGGATTGGAATGTCTTTATTTTCTTTGGCTTGTCACGGCCTCGTACTGGAGGCAGAAGGAGAAGGTTCATATAAATCAGTGACTCACTCCTTTACTCTTCAGTGAAAATCCCCCTGAAGTCAATGGGAATAGGCCATCATTGTGTGAAACTCTGACTTGAGTAGTGTCCTCCTGTGTGCTCTTTGGGTCATGATACCTTTACTCAGACTGAGTAATGCCTTTCTCTTCAAACAATTATATGGAAATAGTTGGAGTATTTGAAAAGTGTGGTACTGTTTGTACTGCCATGCAGACAGCACAATCTGGACTCTTGCTCTTTTTAAAGATATTTATGTTGAGTTCATTTTTCCCCTTCAGAGATCAACTTCTCCTTTTTGTTTCGTTCTGTGAAGCCATAATTCAATACTTATGGCAACATAAATCCATATTAAGCTCCAGTATAAGCAGGCATAAATTCCATTGATTTCACTGCCCTGTGTACACAGGACCATGTTTGGTCTGAGATCTCTTTTGCCTTGGAAATAATTGCAATGCAATAAATTTAGGCTTATATCTCAGCTGTGCAATGAAAGGAGAGAATAGGGATTATAGCAAAACAACATCTGAGTTAAGTGCAGATAGCTTTGAAAATAAGTAAAATCTGGGATGAAGCCAGTGATGGTATTTTATATGCCTCAATCAGCTTTCATTTAAGTATCTGAAAACCTTTCCATGCATCAATGAAGTCAGCCCTGCAATGTCACTGTAAAGGTAGACAGTATTTGAAAATAGATTTTGCATTCCCTATTTGGTCTTTATCCAGGCAAACAGCATTGAAATGTATTGAAAATTTTTCCTGGAAAAAAAAGCTGAAAAGGATTTCAGGATTTAGTTCAAAGCAAGTGGAATGGCATTTCAGCAGATGATCTCTGAGAAAGTTGATCCCATTATAAATACCTATGTTTGGATATAGATTTGTGCTCGCAACTTTCATCCTGCAGAAGATTTCAAGCTTTTTAGTGTATGTGTCAAACAACTGACGGGGGAACAAGTGTCCAATGCAAGGGCACCAGTGTCGTGGTGCTGCTGTTCCACTGAGAGGTGTTAATGAGGGCTCTCAGGTGCAAAGTGTTAGCGGGTCAATGCGAGGTGGGGTGGGATGGGCTCCATGGTCACTTTATGTAGAGTTGAAAATTTGTTCTAGATTGCCTTAAATTTGAGTCTGAATGTTACTTCATTGCGGTGTAGCTGTTGCATGCAAGTTTCTGTTTGTTTGCTGATGGTTTAAAAAAATTCTTGGCAGAAATCTCTCCACTGATGATTTTTTTGTGTTGTTTTGTTGTGCTTCTCAGGGTATACGGAAGCATGTGATTGCTTGTATGTTTCAAAGCACCAAATAATCAAGTACAGTGCAATCTGAATGTTAGCAGTGGTTTAACAGTTTGGATTTTAAACTCATGTAAAGGTTAAAATATGGAGCGTTTGCCTCAGCTTTTTAATGTCAGTGTATACTGTAGCTGACCTCTCAAAATGCCTTCTGGTCTATCCTTTCCATCCAAGCCAAAATGTTGGGGTTTTTTCTGACCACTCTTAAGATTTTTGACAGACACTAGTTTCCTGTTTAGGGTGATGTTATCTTAATAGGAGTTTCTGCACATGCTAAAGGCAAATATGCTCTGAGATTATCTGCTCCTGATCCTTTTTTAAAGTTTTAAAAAGTAAGTGTCCATTTGCATGTATTCAGGCTTGTTGGTGCAGTCAACATTCATTAATAGTAGATTCCAGCTGCCAGATTTAGATCTATATCTAGACTTCAGCATTCAGATTATGGGAATACTCATGTCTGGGGTTTTGATTCAGAGCAATGCCTCATTTAGAAAGAAACCCAGTAATGTGAGATTGGATGCAATTCCACAATACAGACTTAAAAAAAGAAACAAATACAAAACAAACCAACCAAAGAAACCCCGAACCAACAACGGGTTTGAGTAATTTCTGGACTTGAGTATTTAATTGTAGGAGGACAGACGTATGTTGTCTGCTTCTCAGAGTAACGTGTAGCCTATGTGAAAAGACAAAATATATGCACAGGGCACAGAGAAAGGACACAAAGCCTTTTGTCTGAAGAAGGGTGGCAGAAAAACCTAAAAAAGGGTTGTGAAAGAAATGGTGAAGATGGTACCTGGACACTTTCCCCAGTGGTTCCATTCTCTTGCCCTCTTTAAAGAGCTGATCATTTTTAGGTACAATGGTAGGGAAACTGTGGTTTTAGGGCTGAGATGGCAAAGATTGTTATATGGTTGATGCCTTTCCTTAATCATCTTCTTAAGAGTGGTCTGAGATGGGTTTTTAGGTGTGGAATCATGCAGAGTTCGTGAGCTTGTTTTCCCTTTCTGTCAGCTATTGTACGCAATGAGATGATTTGGCTTACTGCAACAGGAAGGGCACCTGGGAGGGCTGAAAAAATTGACATAAATATTAAGTAGTTTGATGTGAATTCTAGAAAATTTATATCCTGCGTGGAATTAAAGCACAGTTTTGAGAGAGCTCCGTTACAGAAACACTGTAAAATCCATAACTCAGATGTGTAACAGAATTCCTGCCAGTTCTGTTTTAGTTACCAGTAGTAATTTCTGAAAACTTTGCCTTTGAGTTTATACGTTCTCCAAGTACTTATATGGGGCATTAATATTGTTTTGTGACAAGGAAGAATAGAGTTTAGTTTTTTTTTTTTCTGTCTATACATTTTGACATTGCCAGAGAATGCCCAAGAATAAAAATAAGGTGAAAATAGCAAGTATTGAAATAGAATACACTGGCACAAATGCAGATGTTGAAGATTGGATGACTTGCTGCCTGGTGTCTCCAAGGATGCTGACTTTTTTCCACTGTTAAATTTCCTGAGTTCTTAATAAACTGCATGCCTGATGACCATTGTGTCCATCAGCTGTCACGTTAAATACAGTGGTACAGCCTGTCCCCCACCTTCCACACAGCCTCTGGCAAAGCAAAACCTGGCTTTGTTAACTGCCTAAGAATAATCCTAGGAGGAGTTTGCAGGTGGTGCCCAGCTGGTGTTCGTCAGCATCCTTGCAGATAAGGTGGGGGCTGTGGGAGTGCTTCATTCCAGGAGTCCCTGGGCAGCCGAGTTGCCTTTAAGACCTACTGGCACACCATGCAGTGCAGAGCCACATGAGTCCCTCTCTGCAGACTCCATGATGGGCAGATGGGAAAGTTGTCTGCTTTCCTTGAGTCATGTTAAGGTATGGTCAAGATGCAAACCAGTACGTTGTGGTGGTATCTCTCTATTGTCAGGGGAGGACAGGTCTTCACACCAGCTCTTAGTCATCAAATTTGACCCACAACCTATTGTAAAGCTGCTGAGCAAATACATATCCTAGGATGCTGAGCACCTGCAGTGGTAATCTGTGTGTATGCTAGTCCTCTTCCCAAAAGCTGTGACTTCACATTCTTTCTGAGAGCACCAGTTAGAAAAAGAAGAGAAACCTGAGTTACTGTTTTCCTTCTTGAATATAAAAGTTACCAGGCTTTGGAGTGAACTGCAGAAGTACTGGCTTATGTGCCTATCAGAAAAATAGGTGGTAGGACGGCACATGTTTGAAATATGCTACATGCTGCTTTGCTTTTCTTTGTTGTGATTTTTTTACTCTTCTGCTTCATTTTTAAATGTTATAAAGAAATGCAGGCTTGCTCTCATGTTCACGTTGTCTTTCTTGAGAATTTCCAGTACCAGTTATCTCGCTATGAGAAAGTCTGGTCCATGAGCTCTTCAAACATCTCTGTTTTTACAGATATCAATGAGTGTGAAATTGGAGCCCATAACTGCGATAGACACGCCATATGCACAAACACAGCGGGAAGTTTCAAATGTAGCTGCAGCCCTGGCTGGATTGGAAATGGTATCAAGTGCACAGGTGAGGGTCATATGCATTTGTATTTATTTGTAGAGTTAGACCAAAACTGGGTCCTAGCAATTCTGAAAAAAAAAAATACCACACCTACAAACAGAGAAGACAAATGTTTATCATGTTTGTTAGGTTGATTTGACATGTTCTGTGGGAGCACAAATTCTCCTCCATGGTAACTCTGAAATCAACATTGTCTCATGTTTGGCTTGTGAGATGGTGAAAACAGACTGGACCATGGAGAGAGACGCTGTCTGCTTGAGGGCAGCTGATGGGAGGCAGTGAGAGGTCTCTGGGTGTTCCCCATGAAAACAAGGTATGGGTCTTAGTTTTGAGAGTGCCCTGCAGCTTCCTCATTCACAGTTACTTGTCAGACTTCTTTGTTGGGCTGCAAATAAACTGTGCCCACGTTTCTCATCAGATGACCCCACATACGTGTGGATTTTATTATGGAAGATTATTTAAAGTAGAGCTTCTGTGTGCCATACACTATTTAAAATTTGTGGTGTGTTTTTTTAACTAATATTGCTTTTTTCTTTTTTTTTTTTTTCTTTTTTGTGATTTTAAAGATCTGGATGAGTGCTCCAATGGAACCCACATGTGCAGCCCACATGCTGACTGCAAGAATACAATGGGCTCTTACCGCTGCCTGTGTAAAGAAGGTTACACCGGGGATGGCTTCACTTGTACAGGTGAGCTTTCTTAGGGAAGCATTGGATGACCTCCAGTGGTCCCTTGCAACCTAAGTTAGTCGACGGTTCAGTACACAAAAATAGCTGTTAAACATTTGAAATTGTTCTCTAATATGTCATCTTCCATTGTCTTCTACTTCAGCTAAGTTGCCATAACTTGAAAGAAATGCTGTGTGTTATACCTGGTCTAAAGCAGTCACTTTTTCGTTTGATAAAATGCAAGTTTTCATTGAGCTTTTCTTGTTAGTTGGAGCGGTGACAAAATTATTAATACAATGCTTGATCATATAATTTGGCTAGTTAGTAACCCAGTCTATTGGCTACCCACCTTAATATTTAAATAATAGCACATGCATTAAAATTACTTAATAAAATTGCCTGGAAATGTTTGTTCTTTCCACAAGTGAGTGTGTGCTGTCTGCCCTCTTTACTGCATCATCCTGAGGGATGGTGTCAGGACGCGGTGTTGAAATGTAGAGTGATGAAAGTAGCTGCTTCTGAAACCTCATTTTATAAACTGTAAATGTGATTATAAAACATTGCTAGAGAAGTGTTTCCCACCCACAGTTCAGTCTTCTGCTTTGAAGAACAGATTAGCTCATGTAAGCTTAGTCGTCAGGAGCCCTGCTGTTTACGCTAAGGGCTCTGTTACCAGGTTGCTAGTGATGCTGCGTGAAGGGTCACCCTGTTTGGAATAAAGCCATGCGATAGACAGCTGGTGGGCCAGGTTTTCAGCTAGTGCAAATCAGCAGCACTGTCAGCTACAGCAGAGTTTTATGGCGTCTGAGAATCTGGCTCAGCAGGTTTAAGGCTGAATTTGAATCATTCCGAATTATAAATGGACTCTGGGATTTTGTTTAATTCTCTCTGTATAATTTACTCTTGAATCTGATTCAGCTTCCTTAGTGGCCTTCATAATCCAGTGCTCTTTATTAATTTCCCATATGATGATTTCCAGGAGTCTATAAACGACTTGTTTCAAATGGAATGCTTATGGAGTTTTTGCATTCAGTAGAACTTTTTTCCTTTTTTTAAAATTTGGATACTTCATTGTTCATGGGTTCAAGAGGTGGCTGGGACTCAAACTAGGGCACACAAGTGTTCTGTAAGCCCTCTGCCAAAGCATGCAACGTTCACCCTGATAGGTACTACCTTTGGTTTGCCAGCCATGGACTTTTACAAGTTCATGCTGCCAGCCAGGATCTGTTGCAACAAGTAGAGTGGTTTTGTGATGTATAAAATCTCAGCTGGAGAGTAAGGGTCACAATCTGTCTGAAGGGCAGTGTGGTCCGGTAGCAAGGCTGTTTTTCTCATCAGCTGTTAACCTGCAGTTTAATTTTTATCAAGTTGTTTTCACCTCAGTGCCACTTTTTGTCAGTGTTTTGGATGTTTGGCTTGGTGGCCGCCTATTACAGTATGTTTGCTCATTTCACAGTAAACCTCTTTTTTCAGTTGCCACCTCTAGGCTTTGCTGTAACAGAAACAATAACTATAATAAAATTCACATGCTCATTCTGAGTCCAAATTTGACCCTGTGTACTGCCTATAATTGTTATTAACTGCAGCTACTTTAGGAGTCTGTGCCTCTCTCTGATTTTCCTTTTGATTAGAAGCTGTATTTTCAATATGTCGGAAGTACACCAAGCTGTTACATGTAACAGCCTCTGCGCATAACTAGATTGCAAGTTCTTCTGAAAGTGTTCAGAGCTAATAGAATAATTAAAATCCTTGGAACACTGCATGCTTCAGCTGAAAAATGTTAGTGAGAAAACCATGTTTACTGTAAACCTCCAATTTCTCTTTGTTTTCACAGACCTCGATGAATGCTCAGAAAATCTGAATCTCTGTGAAAATGGGCAGTGCCTCAATGCCCCTGGAGGATATCGCTGTGAATGTGATATGGGATTTTTGCCAAGTCCAGATGGGAAAGCATGTGAAGGTAATTATCTGTAAGCTTTAAACAACACTTAACCAATTCTGCCTTAATAGTATTTTATGTTTGAAAAATTTTACAGTTGGTTGCAGTTGAGGTTGTGTTGAGAACTGCATGAAAATTGTCAGTAGTAGTTGCTTTTTTCCAGTTTATCCATCTGTAATGGGCCTCTAGGTGTTCATCTACCTATTGTATATAGAGAACAGCTTTTTGGAGACTATCTTATGACATATTATTTGTGGGTCTGATTGGTGATCCAAATGACACTGTCAGCTGCCATTTCATCTTGGTCATTTGTACCCAGTTCCTCATTTTATTCAAAACAGTTAAAGAGAAAAACTGGTTACTTTGCCTTGGTGTATATGAAGCTGAAGAACACTGATTTGGTGGCAAATACAGTGAACGTGCTCTTAGGGCTTCTGTGAGGTGCAGAATCAGAGTTTGAAGCCTTGCAGAAAGTTTATACGACCACCAAACCCCCCCCCCAATCCCATGAGTATTTGTTCAGTTATGAAAGTGAGTTGTCAGTTAACTGCTTACAATTCATTCATAAGAGCTTTGCATATGCAAAGATTCTCAAAAATCAAATAATAAACGTTACCAATATGAATATGCCCATATGTTTGATTGTAATATTTGAAATCCTCAACTGATGTAGCACTAATCAGTTAAGTCAGTCAAGAAGAAGCAGCCATATCATCTGACATAGAAATAACCCGTAGTAACTGGTATTTAATGGAGTTCATAAGTACATCACTATAAATAGGATTTTTTTCCTCTGAAAAGTGTTCTGTGTATTTTTTTTAGTAATCTACCAGGAGAAATAGTTTATGAGAGTGAATTTTTATGTAAACTAAAACAATACTAGGTTTCATAATGTTTTGTGAAACAATTTACTTTCAAACCTTTTAGTTGACTTTAAATAGCTTATATGGAGCCTCACTCCTGTTGCTAAAACAGACTTTGCTGATGTTCTGATGTTTTTCTGATGTCTCAGATGTGTACACTAAATGCAGTATTTTAAGGTCCTTTGTAAACTCGCACATTTTTATTGTATCAGGTTGGTCGTTCTTGCATTCAGCCTTCAGTAAATACTGAATCAGATGCAATGATTTGAACAAAAGTCATGAAAGTGAACTCCACTTGCCAAACTTGAGATCTGTCAAATGCAGAAACCCAAAGATGAGCATCGAGTTCATCTTTGGGCACAAGCTTTTCATTTACTGATGTCTAGCTTTCTGCAGATGACTGCTGATTTAGAATAAACTTCATTTTTCAAAGCATATCTCCTGCCATGTTTAATTTGGCTACTTGTCAGATTAGCCCACTAATAAGCTCACATTGTTTCTGGCGTGGCTTCCGGAGATACTGGGAAGACCATTTTGCCTCCAAAAAAGTTATGGATTAGGTTTCTTAGGCTCCAAGCATAAATCTTGCTTGTTGTTTTTTCTGGTCTTGCATGGTATGTGGGAGCAGATGGCTTCCAGGTCCATGTTTTCTGCGTCTTTTTGCAGTTCTCTGTCTCCATCTTAAAAAGATAAGGAAACCTCATCTTCTTCCCCTCCTGTTCCCCTGTCAGATATTGATGAGTGCTCGCTTCCTAACATCTGTGTCTACGGTACTTGTCATAACCTCCCTGGACTTTTCCGATGCGAGTGTGAAGTGGGCTACGAGTTGGACAGAAGTGGTGGTAACTGCACAGGTAAGGACAATTTTGAACAAAATACTATTTAATTTTCTGTTAGGGTCGTGCTCAGCTCCTTAGGAAATTCTAAAAAACTATACAAATCAGACTGGATATAGGAAAATACAGACTTTCCTCCTGTGTATAACACAAAGTTCTCCTTCTTGCCTTTTCTACACTCCTCTTTCATCTTCTTTGTCAACCACTGATACCCCATTGGCTTAAGAGAAGAAGGAGAAAAACAGAGCAGAGAGAACCCCTCCGCCTCTCCGCATCTCCCAGGCGGAGGTGTGTTATGCCTTACAGTTTCCATTTGCAGTACTGGATGATAAGCTATGACCTTGTCATGTACTTTTCCCTTAAGTATTTTTTTAGTACTTTATGTGAATTTTAGTTCATAGATTTGTTTTCCAGGAGAAACGCTTTCTTCTCTCCCCTGTGAAATGATGAATTCATCTCAGACTACTGTTGTTCTAAAAACGTGTGTGTGTATTTTGGAGCTTTCTGGAGATCAGTGTCTCATAACTAATGGATTTGTGGTGGTCAGCATATGATAGCTGGTATATTGATGGATTGCACTGTCCTTGAGTATTTGTTTACCACATGCTGTTTGTTCTTGCAGATGTTAATGAATGTGCAGATCCCACAACCTGCATTAGTGGCACGTGTGTCAATACTGCAGGTAGTTACACCTGTGAGTGCCCTCCTGATTTTGAGCTGAATCCCACCCGGGTTGGATGCGTTGGTAAGGGACCACTCCTTATGTTATTTACGAGTGAAGTTGCACAGAGGGGCTGCAAGGCTAACTGCTTAGGAATAAGATCCCAGGCCATGGAAAAGGGCTGCAACAAGCTCTCCAACTGCGACCCCGCTGCCCCCAGCTTGGAAGTTGTAATAATGCAGCAGGAGCATGTACAGAGTGATGTAGCATGCCAGTAGTGCCCAGATGGCAGCACCAACCCCTTGGGGCTTGTTACAGCTGTCCACGATTTAAGGCAGGCATGAAATAATTTTAAATTTCAACAAGCTTAACCCAACATCCAGCTGGCCCCAAGATGGCAGGCGAATGGATTTGTGGCATAAAGCCACCCATGCTCTTGGAACACAGCTTGGCTAGGTACAGCTTCATGACTGATGGAAATGCTCTTGTATTAGGCTCCAACTGCTTAGTAATCCTGTGATATTTTTTGGCTTTTGTTTGTTTAAGAGGGTGTAGGCATGCTTCTCAAATTCAGAGGTATTTGAAATTCCTGACATGGAGTAGATGCTTTCATGCTTCTTAACCTCAAAGAGAGGAAAAAGCAATGGGTTTCTGGAACTGGAAGGATGCATAAATGTGGGTGAAAATGTGAATCAAAACACGAAAAGGCCTGATTGAACTGCCCTTGGTCATGCTGAATAATTTCCCTACTTTGTGAGAAGTCCAGCAAAGCTAGCGGATGAGGAACTACCATCCTATCTCAGTGGGAAAAGCTGGGCCCTTCTGGACAACACAAGTCAATTTCTTTGTCCTATGAGAAATGAGAGCCATCTGAAGGTGTTCCTCATCCTGCAATGACGTGTTGAGTTTCCTCTGTCATAAAATGTATTTGTCATTGTGTGCATTCTATATAGATACACGATCTGGCAACTGTTACCTGGACATTAAAACGCGTGGAGATAATGGTGGCACTTTCTGTAGCAATGAGATTGGAGTGGGTGTTTCCAAGGCATCCTGTTGCTGTTCCCTGGGCAAAGCTTGGGGAGTTCCCTGTGAACACTGCCCACTTGTGAACACAAGTAAGTCAGCTTGCCTGGGTTAAACACAACAACACAATGTTTTTGTTGGACTTTTTTTCTAATTTAGCTAGGTAACTCAAATACTGGTGTAATCATTTATTGTGTACATACAGAGAACAGGTTTCCACCTGTCTCAACCAAAAACCTTACCAGTCTTTCAAAAAGATTATTTAGTCAGAATATTATTATCACTTCCGAGCAAGTTTGCTGTTACACCAGAAAATACATTATGAAATGTAATAAGTTGACGTTACAGAGTAAAACCTAATGTTTATATGTGGTTACTTGGTTATGTTACATTTAAATTACTTGTAATAATCTTGATTAATTTTCAAAAATAATGTGCTGAAAATGTTCCTACTGTTTTAAGTTCATAAATCTGTTTTATTTTCAGCTGAATATAAGGTTCTTTGCCCTGGAGGGGAAGGATTCCGACCAAACCCTATTACAGTTATATTAGAGGGTAACGTTTACATTTTCCTACATTTACACATCTAAAATTATGAAACGCTTCAATGAGTGTTGTTTTTCATGGAAAAGCATGAATGCAATGTTTGTGGTTTTGTTTGAACAGATATTGATGAATGTCAAGAATTGCCTGGACTTTGCCAAGGAGGAAAATGTATTAATACATTTGGTAGCTTCCAGTGTCAGTGTCCATCAGGGTACTATTTGAATGAAGACACTCGAGTGTGCGATGGTACGTAGCCTTCACTAAACTAGTCTTCTGCTTTTATTCTTAGAAAATGGTGACACATCAATATGCAGAAGAGTTAACCTGTACTTGAAAAGGAACATAATCAGACCAAGCAGTGTAAAGCTTAAGGGTGGGCAAACTGGGACAAGTTGAAGTCTTGCATTCAGAGAGAGAGAAAATTGCTTCTTGACCATGTTGAAATATATGCAAATTTTTGTTTAAAATGATCAGATTTTCATCAAAATCAGAAAACACAACAATTTTTGCTGTAAGTAAAACATCATTTACTATGCAGCTGTAGAAAGTAGCTGTTTGGTAATGGATAATGAATAAGCAGTCAGATAAAGAGCAAACTTGCGCCACGAGTCTTTTGGGCTGGTTACAGTGTGTCCATGCCTCTTTTCCACTGCTTATTTTCTCTCCTGCTGATCTCAGTGTCCAATTGAAAATACTGGTTGTACTGCAAGACATTTTCCTTCCCCTAGCACAGTCAGTAGTACATGTTCGTCACATTACATGCAATTGTCAGGTTGTACTGGATACAAAGCTTTAAGCAAAGCAACCCATCAAGTCCTTGAATTTCCCATTGCCCAGGCTGTCTTCAGCCTTCTAGGCTGTTAGTGTTAATATAGTGCCTATGATGTGCCAAACACCACAGAAAGACAGAAGATTCAGATCCTGAATTAAGGCTGAACCAAAGTGCTTCATCCATATTGTGCTTACATAGCTCAACAAATGTTAAAGAGGAAATCTAGCTGTGTATTTGTCCTTAGTGGTGTGTCAAAGATACTGTAAAATGGTAAAGCTAATGAAATACTTTTGAACTTCTGTTTTGGGGACAGTATTGTGTTTGGGTTTGGTTGGGGTTTTTTAAGCAGCGGATGAAGTCTCTTGATGAAGTAGACATGGCATCTTGTGTTGGGAAAGTTTTTCGCTTTCCCCAGTCAAACAGACATGAACCATCCAATCAGTCTGATTTAGCATCATTACTTATTGAGATGGGCACTGCGCAGGGAACAGCTTTGGTTCTTGTCCAGTTCTAAGAATCCAGAACAGATGAGATCCTCAAATACTTTTTTTTGTGCAAGAGGTGCAAACCCCAAATTACTGTCTCTGAGCTGCCTAGGTATGTCAGAGTTCCCATCTTTACATCACGGCCAGCCTTTCTGTGGCTGCCTATGACACCACTTCCTTCTCTGGAGGGGCTTCACTCCACCATGACCTCACTCAGAGCCCCTTCAGCTCTCCTACACCAATATCTTCCTACCTCAGGCATTACTGAGACATTTTCATTCTTGGAAGCACAAGATAGCTTCGGTGGCCACTCACTGCCATTTTGTTCTCTTCTAGATGTGAATGAGTGTGATACACCTGGCATTTGTGGACCTGGCACATGTTACAATACTGTTGGGAACTACACCTGTATCTGTCCTCCTGATTACATGCAAGTCAATGGAGGAAACAACTGCATGGGTGCGGGTTGTGCTTTTTGTTTTTTGTTGTTTTTTTTTTAAAAAGCTTAGGCCTACTGCTTCGGGCTAGGGCTTTACCAGGCAAAAATCAGAACTGTTTCTCTGAATCTAGTTGTACAAGAATTAACTAAATGAAAAATCAAGGTTATTTCATTGATTTTATTAAATAAAGCAAGGCAGATTGCTTTTAATACAGATCTTTCAGTATCATATCAGAATTTCTCCTTTAATTTGATATTTTCTATGTTCATTCCTTTCAAGTTTCACTTCAGCTTTAGAAGCTCCTACATGTGAAACACTACTAAAATTACTCAAACTTCATAGAATGAAGTCACGAGCTGTGTACAGTTCTCAGGGGCAACCATAAACAAGCTCGTGTTTTTCAGCGTTGGGCAAAAGGCCAATACTGAATCCTTCAGTGAGTCTGATCAACCGTACAGCCATGTTGGTTGCTGTTGAATAGTTGTATTGCAACCACTTTTTCATACTTTTAAACTAAACTTCTAGGGGCAGGCTGTTCTGTAGTATTCTACAGTGCTGCAGCACCTACTTGACAGTGGTCTAAAAAGTACAAATTTGAAGGAGGTATCTCCTAAACCCTTCAGGTAGATCATCTTCCATAAAAGTTGCTAATGCATTGGCCTGGGTTTTTCTTCATTTTCACAGATATGAGAAGAAGTCTGTGTTATAGAAATTACTATGCTGACAATCAAACCTGTGATGGTGAGCTACTTTTTAACATGACCAAGAAAATGTGCTGCTGTTCCTACAACATTGGACGTGCATGGAATAAGCCTTGTGAACAGTGTCCTATCCCAAGCACTGGTATGTTTTTGTATTGCAAATCTATTTGAATGCCTTGGTAACTTCATAATTACTATTAGTGCGTGTAACATTGTTAGAGATGCTATGTCTTTGTCTGCTCTTATGTGTCTAAAATGAAGGGATTAGTTACTTCTTTTGCCTGGCGGTGATCAGCCCTGGTCACAATGAAGGCGTACGTGCAGTAGTTTGTGTTCATGCTGCTGAGCAATGCCTGTTTTGTGACAGTTTCCCTGTCAGGGAGACTTCATGCTCTGTATTGGTTAATCTGTCTCTCTGCAAATGCTTGTTGATCCAGTGTTGAGGCACTGAACAGGGTTTTATTAGCATTGCTCCAACAAATACGGTGTCTGCTGTGTTGTGCCTTGACTGCTGCTTGCCACAAAGGATCTTTGTGGTAGCCATGGGTTTACAGAGGTACCTTGGTCTCCTCTGAGAATGATCTGTGTCAAGCAGCTAAAGGTAAGGTGTAGAAGTTTCTGGGCTAATTGTAAGGGCATACAGGACTCCTCCACACTGGGTAAAACTGCAGAGTTGAGCCCAGGACATCCCGCTCCGGTTCGAGGTCATTTGCTTCAAGAACAAACTTACTAGACGTTTATTTGAGTAACTTCCAACTTACAGTTCAGATTTTTGAGTCAGATCTGGACTTGTATGCAAAAACCGTGATGCACAGTGATAAGAGTATGCAAAGCAAAATCAACATGTGATACCAAGCTCTCTGCATCTTTTTATTTGCAAATTTCAATGGCCGTTGAATGAGAACCCATGTGCATACTAACCACATCATATAGTGAGCCTCGGGTAAGGGTCTGCAAAGCTCTGTGTGCCCTGCAGGTGCTGAAAGAGTAGAAGTAGTATTTTTTGGGGCAAAGGATGTGATGAATTTTTGACTGTTGATTAATTCCAAATACTATGATTGCTGCTTTGTTTTGCTGTTGCAGATGAATTCTCCACACTCTGTGGAAGTCAAAGGCCTGGCTTCTTCATTGACATTTATACAGGATTACCAGTTGGTGAGTTATAATTTTTAACTCAATTCCATGCTACCTCTGCCCAAGGAAGAGGGGAGGTTTGTTTTTCCAGTTATTTTTTTCATGGGAGCAGTAACAACTGACCAGCGTAATGGAGTTAAACCTCTGTTTAAGTGTGAGCCTGCAAACTTTCTGCCTAGCTCCTCCTAGCTGGCAGCAATGATAATTGCTGCTTGTAATCAAGGCAACATAAAGCTCCAAAGAAACTGTAATCAGTCCTACATGAGCAGGGCACAGATACCAAGAATAAGAGCTCTGGGAGTAAGGCCAACCAGCATTTGGTCTGAGAGGAATTAAGAGTCTTTCCTTCAAACTGAAGCAGAGATTTAATGTGACATTTCACATCAGTCCCCCTGTGTATTGTTTTGACACAAAAACCCTTTTTTCTGTTCAGCTGGAATATTTCTCACATATGTTATTGTGTGTAACATTTGAATTGAGAGTAACAAATTGCAAAACAAAAAGAGGGAGAGAAGGAGGAATTCTAAGACAAAGAGCTGAGGAAGTCCCGAAGGGGACTCACTTGTGTTTTTATTCACTCAAAAATGCAAATAAGAAGCAGATAATATACTCTGTAACAAACAGAGGCAGCATTCAGGCAGTGATCAGGTGCCTTACCATTTAGCTGTTGCTGTGGTACAGTGTTCAGCCAGTTAGATGGAAGTATTTCTAGTAAAGTGGGGAATGTAATTTTTAAAGAAGTTACAGAAGTGTACATTATTTATTATTTACCAGGTCATTTCCTGGAAGCAGAGTTCCTCCTTCTAGCTATTAGTATGAGCCCAAATTGTTGCCAAGTCTACTCAAGGTAACTGGGCCCTTTATCAGCAGAAGCAGGGAGACCTTGGATCATGCTAACGTGCGTAGGTAAAAGCTGCATCTGTAGCAGCTGACGTGTGTGCTACGAGTATTGCAGTCTGCTCTGCCATGTCATAGAGCAATGTACATTCGAGAGCCATCTGAAACAGAAGGGCAGTCCCACAGAGGCCACTAGTACAGAATCACAGAATGGCAGGGGTTGGAAGGGACCTCTGTGGGTCATTTAGTCCAACCCTCCTGCCGAAGCAGGGTCACCTACAGCAGGCTGCACAGGACCTTGTCCAGGCG
>Ga0065711_1028056_pt1 | contig 44021 bp, 49 predicted proteins | sample Hoacrofraction12_FD_59098 | JGI IMG/M metagenome (GOLD analysis project Ga0065711, IMG submission 59098) | Hoatzin crop microbial communities from Cojedes, Venezuela - Epithelial fraction 12 v2 (version 2) | ecosystem: Host-associated > Birds > Digestive system > Esophagus > Crop | place... | reverse complement strand
CCCGCAATGGTGTGGGAGGGGTTGGGTTTATTTGGGAACGTGGCACTCCAATACTGCAGTAATGAGTTGAGCAAGCAGAGAGATGGGATTGGATTAGGTGGTGGCACTGAGGAGGTAGAGAAGGGAGAAATGGAAATTGTTGCCTGGGTTAATAGTAATTTGTAGTATTAAAGGCCAAGCAAGGTGGTGTGCCACAGGCTGGTCTGGTCCCACTGCGCCGAGCATCAGAGCTTGATGCAAAGACCACAAGTGATGACAGCCATAGCACATGCCTACTCGAGCGAGGCTGACGCCCAAGGGAAGGGGCAAGACCCAAACCACTGGGTTCCCGACAGACTTGCAGTGGAATCAAACCTCCTTGCAAAACCCAAAGCGCATTCAGTGCCCTCACACTTGTGTTTTTTCTAAGCAGTTTCTGTAGTTTCAGCAGTAGGTGGGCTCTGCACTCTTTGGCCAGACCAGCGTGGTCAGGCACCACGTTGGGTCTGTTCAAAAAACATGTAGATGTGGCAATTCGGGATATGGTTAATCAGGCATGGTGGTGTTGGGTTGGTGGTTGGAGTTGATGATCTTAGGGGTCTTTTCCAACCTATGATTCAGTGATCTCAGTTAGCATTCATTTGGTGGGAGTAAGCAGGACTTCAACAGCAGGTAGCCCAGAGAAGGAGCCTTTGTTAGCGCAACAGCCTGCCCTCCACATGCAAATCCAAAACATTCAATAAAAAAAAGTAACATGGAAATCTTGCTAGAAGGTTTCCACACTGAATATAAAAACATTTAGAGGGTGTTGCATGCTTAAGCCCATTAGCTTGTCTCCCCAGACAAGCTCCTGTGCTGCAGCTTCAGACATGTTTGAAGCATCTCCACAGAGATGCCAGATCTCCCATTTTTGCCAGGGATTTCACTCCCATTTATGCCTTTTGTACAGCCCCAACCACTCATATCACATATGTCTCAACTTTTCCTTACAAACAGAAGAGTTACTTCCAAACCTTCGATGCTGAGAATGCCAGAAAGTGTCACCTATAGGCTGGTGACAAACTAGCCCAGTCCCCTCAAGGGGTTCACCAGTCACCAGACCTGGCAGCAGATTTGAATTCTCTTTATTTGCCTGTTGCTGTCACATCACTGGGGACAGCAAGTGCCCCCAGCACTGGGAGGGGACCTTGGACTTGACTGGGATGCTGCAGTCCCACATAGGGTCACCCTAAGCAGCTCCACCAAGCTGGGGAGCTCAGCAAGGCACAGCCCTGCCCACAGAGGACTCAATCTCCAGCTCATCTCCTGCCAATGTGCAGCTGAGGCCACGGCTATCCTTAGGAGAGCAAGCTGCATCTCCTGGGTACAGCAACACGCAGGAGCTGCAGTAGGAGCAGCCATCCAACACTTCCACCTGCAGAGTCCCTCTCTCTGCTTCTCTGAGCACACCTGCAGGGACATTTTAGTTGGAAGGAGAAGTGTCATCCTGCCTGGGAGGTGTTAATATCCTTCAGGCAGAGTGAAACACCACTTTGCTCCCTTCTTTCCCTACAGCTTGGTCTTCAGCATCACCACCACCGTGCCAGAGTGCCCATCTGAGCTGTTGCCCGCCACAGCACTTCATCCTCGGTGTTTGCAGGCCCATAAGCCACCACATGAACCACTCACCGGACACCTCCAGCAGTTTATATACCGCACCGGGCTTCCCTGCCGCTGGGAGGGGGAATTTTAGTGCCCTTTTAAGTCAGCTGAAGTGTCACAGCAAAGCAAGCCAGTGAGGGGACAGGAACAAGCTGTTCTGATGCAGGAGCGCACTGCAGCCCTCCTCCTCCAGCACATGGGCTTGGCTGGCTCCCTGCAAAGCCCTGCTCCATCCCTGGAAGCTGACAAGAAGCACCAAGCTTCACCCTAAGCACAGCAGCTGGGTGGGCTGAAGAGGAGATCACAGGGTCCCCAGACCCCACGCCATCCTGGGCAGAGCAGAGTTATCTGTTTGGTGGGGGTTTGGTGGAAGTGGTTTGATCTGAGCTGGAAAGGATGCTCCACACAGATGCACCAGTCATGGGTCCCAGCATGCAGGGAGAGGCAGCCGGCTCCCACTCTCCTCAACCTCCTGCTTTGAGGGGGTTTGGGTGCCCCAAAGCAAATCTGCATCCTGGCTGTGGGAAAGCGCAGTGAATTCAGTGCCCTTATGGTTTTTCCCTAAGCAGTTTCTGTAATTCCAGATGTGGGCATTCTCTGCCCCATGTTGCATCTCGTTACACACCAGTTTGGTGGGAGCAAACAGGACTTCTTCAGCACCAGGTGCCCCAGTGGAGGAGCACCCTTCATTAGGGCAACAGAGCCTGGCCTGAAAACATGCAGAGATGCTAAATCTCACTACCTTTTTTTGCGGGGTGATGCTGCAACTGCAGCTTTGTCTCCTGCAAAGACATCTCGTGCTGTTTGTTTTTCTGCTGGCAAGGCTGGATGTTAGAAGTTGGCCAGGCAAGGGGGTCCCCAAGCAAGGAACTACAAAGAGGGCTGACACCTCTAATGAATTACAGTAATACCAGCTCGGGGTGAACTCTAAAGTGCCTGTTTACACAATCACTGACCTCCCTTCACCCGCTCTCTGGTGCGAGCCCCCCTCCCGCCTTGATGGATCACAGCTGAATGGAGGCAGACCCCAATGTTTATCATCTCCCAGCTTCGGGAAGGAAAGAAATAACAATATTTCCTGGCACACCAGCCACCACCAGCGATAAAATGCCCACCCAACACTTGTTCTGGGAAATACCCTCTGCGTCTTTCGTATTGGGAAGGGCCCCATGCACAGGAGGGAGCTTTTGCAGCATCAGGTGCTGGGACCCACAGGCAAGCCCCCCCACATGGGGCAGGAATGGCTGCAGGGTCCAGGGATGGGTGTCAGGGTGAGCAACAAGGATAGCCCCCATGCTCACCTTCCTCTTGGCACTGAGGCCACAGAGCCCTGCAGGGATTCTGCACAAAGGCCTGCTCTTGGCCAGGAGACACTCTTGGCAGGTTTTTCTGATTTCCCCCCCACACACACACTTTGGTGTAGGATTTCCCTGTGTGCTGATGCTCAAGGACTGTGCCAGCTCCTGGTTCTCACAGCTCAGAGGTTGCCAACACAGCCGCTGCCTCCGACCTGCTCGGTACCGAGCTAGAGGGAACAGCTTCTCCAAGAAGCCCAGAGCTCAGTGTAGGGGTGGGAAACCACGATTTAGATCAAGGGAAGGGGGGAAGAAGCCAGCAGAGCAGCAAGTTCCTCCTTCCACCCCCTGTAATGCTTCCAGCCAGAGCTCCCCCATGGCCCCAGCACCGCCCTCTGCCCCAGTCAAATACTGCTCTGCAAAGGGGAGCTGGACATCAGTCCCCAGCTAAGGGGATGTCAGATGTCCTCATGCCTCTGCTTGGGTTCATGCAGAGCAGACCCCAGCCCTTCCCCCCTCTCTGCTGATCTCCCTTCCAGTGCAGCACCACGAGTGTTTCCAGTCTCTAGGCGATCCCACCCTGCCCCATCTTCATCTCCAAGGCCAGACAGCCCTGCGTCTGGGCACAGACCAGCACACACATGGGTAAGGAAGCAGTGGAGCAGAGGATACCCTCAGTCTCCCTCCTGCCCCATGCCACCCCTGCCACAGTCATGGGGGGGTCCTGGGGTTGGGAAGCAGCCGCAACATCGTCTTGCTAAAGCCAGAGACCTGGGCAATGAGAGCTCCCACCAGCAGAGACCTGGCCAACGCTGATGCCACTGTCACCCTGTTTGGCCATGCCATGCCACATCCTGGCTGTGACAGCACCGAGGAGAAAAAATCGGCTAGAGGATGGGCTGGGGAAGACCTGACTACAACCAGCCGGCAGAGAGAAAGGGCAGCGAGATGTTCTGTGCTACGGTCACCCTGCTGCTCTCACCTGTGGCTGCGCTCACCATGCCATGACTTGTTTTAGCCCTGGCAACGGGGGACAGTCTTTAATATAGCTGAGCTTTCCTTCCATCCCCTACTCAGAGGATGAAAACTTCAGTGCTGGCCCCTGGGAAAGGTACTTCTGTTTCCCTGCTTGCCCTCCGACCTCCTTGTTTTGTTCCAGCGTTATTTTTGGAAGTAAAAGCTTTTTTCTTCGCCCTTCCCCTGGCCCCCATCTTTCTGCCAGCCAAAGTGGCATTTTAAGCCTGCTGCCCACCCGACCAGAAAAATGGCGGCTGAGGCAGGGTAGAGTAAAACCTTTCCATCCAGGAAGCCTTCTTGACTCATTAACCCTCCATCAACTCAGCTGCCCAAAGAGGGGCTCTCAAAAGTCCCTGCGGGAAGTTCCTGCCCCCTGCATGGGTCCATGGAGGGAGAGGAGAGCCACAACCCCCAAAACAGGGGCTCACCCCTTGTCTCCTTCCCTACAGCACTACAAAGTGCACTTGATTAATGACAGTATTGAAGTACCCACAACCCCCCCATCATACACAAAGTATCATCTGCACCCCGAGTCCTGATCACACTCAGAGCTGTATGAACCGAGAAGGTCCTACCCCAAAAAACCATGAGGACTCAAACCAGGGACCTTGCACCATCAAAAAAAACACACACAGAGCAGAAGATGGACCCTGCTTCATGTCGTGACAGTCAGGGAAGGGATATCTGAGCCAAAGAGCAGGTGCCCAGCGACCTACAGATACCAAAACCCCAAGAGTCACTTTATTCTTCGCTTGCTGCTGGGGCTGCTCTGCAGCACCGGGTGCCTGAGGCACAGACGTCGGGACATGGTGGGCATTGCCGACTGCAAAAGTCACAGCTGCTCCCACAGCAGCTTGGAGGAGGTGGGTCCCCATCACTGGGACAGCAGCAGAAGGGTGCTGGGAGCCAAGGGATACTCAAGCTGCTCAGCAGTAGCACAGTCCCAGCCACCACCCCTGCCCAGGGATGAACCTTTTCCTCCACAGAACACGCAGCAAGAGCAAAGCCCTGAAGAGCCAGGCACTTTTAAACCCTCCCCATCTCCCAGCAAAGCAGGGTGCTGGTCCCTCCTCCGATACCAGAGCAGAAGGACAGGCACTGGCTGCAGTTTGGAGTGTGATGAAGTTTCAGAGCTCTGCCCTGATGTTGTAGTCTCACAATCTGGGACTGAAACAGGTTCCTAAAAGACAAAGTCCATAAAAACCAGCAACAAGGGGCCAGTCCAGACCCTCAGCTGGCTCAGCATCCTCCTCCTCACACCAACCAGCACAAGGCACTTGGGCAAGGAAGCAACACATGCATGGAGTTCGTTAGTCCTGCCTCAGCTGCTGGTGCTCAGTGGTCTACAGACATCCAGAGTTATCTCCAAACCATAGTGTTTAAATCCCCTGACAGACAGCTTCTTTTTACTGAGGGTTTCCAGCCCCTTTTGAGCTCGCTGAGATTTCTAGCTTCCATAGCACCTCACAGCAGTGAGTTCACGTTTAGTTAGAGACCCTCCACTGGGTAGGACACGATCTCACTGCAGAGCATCAGCATGGACTAAACCCAGCACATTCCCATCAAGGCACGAACCTGGGAAAGCCTGGCCACCTCTATGCTCACTAGGACAGCTGAAATTTTCACTCCCTGGCACAGACGCTGATTGGCAAAAGGGGAAAAAAAAAACATTTCAGCCTCCTATGGGGTACTGGGACCACCTCACCATCACCTTCATCCTCACACCTTGACCAGGCTCGGGCTGTGCGTGCTTGAGCGGGTGCTTCGGAAAGGAACCAGCAGCGAAACCTCAGGGCATGGCTGGAGCCCGGGGGACTGGAGGAGCTCTTGCCAGCCCAGGCTCCGGGATTTGAGCTGGAATGGCCAAACAGCCACCGCTGCGGTGGCGAGATCCCTGCACAGCCCCGGTACGGAGCCATCGCCACAAGATGTCACCCACAGCCTTTGCCCAAAGCCCCCCGCAGGGCAACGTGCCCAGAGGGGTCCCTCCGGCCCTTCTGGGGGGCTCCGGCCTTGCCACCTCACCCACTGCAACATCAGTGGGGACCAAACTGCACCACAGCCTCAGCATCTTCCCGCTTCTGTGGAAACCCCCTGGCTGCAGCATCCTCCCAGCGCGCTGGACCACAGGATGCTGCGCATGCTCAGCATGGTCCTACATGGCCAGCCCTCATGGTCCTGCTCCTGAACTCCTTCATGGGCAGGAATCATCTGTCCTTAAAATTTTCATCCACCTGGAGACCTGCAGTCCAGACCTTTTAGATCAAAAATTTGTAGAATAAATCACTTTCAAACTAGTGATTAGAGGTTTCCTGGCTCCAGAGTGCAATAATAGGCATCTGTGCAAGAAAATGTTCAGCTGAATTAGTACCGAGGGGGTTTGAGTTGCATTATCCCAATTCAAAATGTTCTGTTTTCACAAGTAAGTAAATTGAAAATTTCTTTAAATCACAGACTCCTCACGCTGTTTCTCTCCAAAGTAACTCAATTTGAACAAAAACCTCAAAATCAAAGATTAAGAAAAAGTTAAAAGGGAAGATTGCTCCAAAGCAGACAAACAGCAGGACTACCCTGCAAACGCAAAGAATTTTGACTCGAGGGGAAATTGAGCTTTCTAAAGCAATATGCCAGAGTGCCTGGTGCTCCTAAAACATTCCCATATTGTCAGGTCTGTACTTTTTTTCCTCCCAGCTAAAAACATGGCTGAAAACTGCAACCGGCGCCAGCCTCAGCTCACAGACCTGCAGCCAGCCTGGAGTGTTTTTACTGACCCCTTTTCCTCTCTCAGCCCTGGTAGGGAACAGAAGGCCTGCCAACAGGTTAGAGCCTCAAGCTCAGCATGGAATACTCAAAGCTCTCAGGGAAGGACAAGACGACATAGGTCTTTCCTCGCTGCCTACAGTCTCCTCAGCCAGCACAAAGCTGCTCAGCTCTGCTCAAACCACAGCAAGCGACAGCAGCTGAGAGCCAAGGGCATCCCTTTGCAGAGAAGGGACACCAGTGGGGTTCAGCAAGGCCAAATTTAATGTCAAAATTATCGATTTGTCTCTTCTTTCCCCTCCTCAGTTATCCACCACGAGCTTTGCCACAGCTGGGTGATCCCCGAGCCCTGCATGCAGCAGGCTGGGCACCCCAGGATTTCCACCCCGCTGCCTGCAAGTGGAAGGGCTGGACAGGAGGGAAATGGGCTTGTTTAAGCACTCCGGATGGCTTTTTCTTGAGAAAATACCAGGAGATCCAGAAAGAGAAGACAGCAAGTACCATGTGCCTTTTGCATGCAGTCAGGGCAGCTGGGGGCTGCGCCTCCAGGGGCTTTGCCCATTGACAGCTTCTCCTGGCTGCTGTGAAAAGCAGGCTCTTATTCCCTTCTTCTTCCCTTTGTCCGTAGCAAAAAAGGCTGGGCAGGGGACAGCAGCCGGGGCAGGGATGCCGGATGGTTACTTCCCACCTTAGAGTCACCGAGTCCAGTTTTGAAGCTCAGTATTAAAATAAGGAGCCCGACCCTTCCTGGGGTGCCCAGCTTTGAGTGTCAAATTCCCCCCAGAGCTGCTCCTGCAGTGCAGCCAGCTCTGTTGTAGGACAAAGCTCTCCGGCTTGGGACATCCGTCAGCTGATGTCCCCAAGCATGTGCCACCAGGGTCTGCAGAGACCGGTTGCAGAGTCATCTCATGCTGCCAGCTGTGGTCCCTTGCCCAGACAGCGAACACAGCCTCTTTTCTGTGAGCTTCCTAGGAAGATCGGTCCTTCTCCTCCTCCCCGAAGCCCTCCAGGACACACCTTCTCCAGTGCCCCTTTCCCATAGCAGCCACTGCTCTTCTGAGGTGACCAAAGCCCACTCGGGCAGAACCGGGAGCCCAGGTGGAGACTGTGCCATGAGCAGCAGGAACACCCAAAGCGATGGGATTTCAGAGGAGCCTGAGCCAGGGAACAGTACCCACGCAGTCCCTGGCAGGGCTACACTCAGGACCGTCTCTGCATCAGGGGCTTGCGGGCAGCAAGGCGGAGAGGTGGCTGAGCTCACCAACATGCTCAGCAGTGCCATTTACAAATGATACATGAAATGCCCTCCCCATCTTCTTCCTCTTCTGCTCAGAAGCCACCGACTGCTACGAGACACACTGGCAGCAGCCAACTTTGGGGTTTCTCAGTCTCCTTGGTCCAAACAAGACCACAGAGCTTTTTGGCGCAGATATTTCAGACTGCATTCTCAGAACTGAATTTTTCATCCAAGCCATACGGTATCATCGTGCTAGCCCCCACTCTCACCCGTCCTGCTTGAGTGAGCATCCAGAAGCCTCCTCCGTGCCAGCAGAGATGCTGGCCATTGCTGCCTGAACTCCTGTGCCAACAAGTTCTCACTGCACGCAAATTGCAGAGGAAGGCAAGTCCTGCACTTCATAATGAAAGGCAACAGGTCCTTCCTTCTCTTGCAGTCCAAGAGAGAAATAATTTATCACCAAAATTCACGCTGGCTCTGTTTGAGGCAGTTTCCAGGAAATGCTTCTGTCCCTGTATGGGGGCTGGAGAAATTGTAACGCAGAGCTACCTGGAGTGCCCAGAGCCACCGCAGCCACACCGTGCCCAGCAAGAGATGGGAACACAAAGCCACGACGAGCAACCTGTGGTCCCCTGGCAGATTGGGGACCATCACCCAGCACACAGCCACTTGTCCTGGGCTGCAGACCAGTGCAATACCTACAAGGTCACACCAACCCTTACAGAGGAAAACCTTCTCAACAAGGATCCGAAAACCCCAAACCCAGGGCTTGAAGCACCACCAGCCATAAAACCACGTGGACCAGCAACATTTTGGCCAACTGATCCCATAGCAACAACCAAATGCTCTGGAAAAATCCCAGCCTGGGTCTTTTCGCACTTGGCCTTCTCTGCAGCAATACATTAGCCTCTCTGTGCAGGCTCTTTGCTGCTCGAGCCGTAAGTGGGATGCTGCTGAGTTTATTACAGAAGCAGAGCGGTCTGCCCAGCGAGGTCCCCGGAGGCTCTGTCCCCCACCGCAGTTTAGCTCGGGTTGCATTGTTTAATGGACTGGTTTACAAAAAGCACGCCTGTTGTAAGCCCCCCCAGCGTCTTATAAAAGTCAGCACCAACAATAAGCCGCGAGCTTGGCCGTGTGGCTTCGCTGCTCTGCTTTGCAAGCAGGTTATTGCTTGTAAAAGCCCTTCGCTGGAAGGAGCAGCACTCTATGAAGGCGAGTCAATGATGCCTTTTGATATGTTAAGCAAAAAGGCCCCCACACTTGATTTCTTTCCCAAAGAATATTTGATATTTGTTGCTCAGGGCTGTCCAGAAAGGAAGAAAATTACAGGTCCATTAACAACTGCCCCTTGGCCTGTTTTTCCGGATTTAAAACAATGTACTCAAAATTGGCAGTCAAGTCAGCCTAAAACATTTGTTTTGCCTCAGATTATTTGCAACACCCTGTAAACCCAGTGGCTTTTCGCTCCCTCACTGAGGGGATTTCTCCTATGCATTTTTCCATGTGTCTCCAGCATATGGAGCAATAAAAATATCTAGCTCATAGCTGGTGTCACGAAATATTTTGGGGGTGGGGGGGCCTTGGGGAGGACTTGTGGGACTCAGATCAATGTGACCTGGTGGAGACCTGGGCCTGAAGGAAGCTCATGTTTTTACAAGCCAGGAAATTGCAGGCTCAGCTTGGGCTGTGCCAGTTGTCCATACGAGTCCAAGTTTCACATCGTAACTTGGGTCTCAGCGGAGTCGTGGAGGTGAAGGGAGATGTATAGGGGGACAGATGGCAGCTGCACAGGAGGGTCACCCCCATCAAGGGGTGGGCACCAAGAGATGGCTCAGATAGACGGCTGGGAGCAGACAAGCTGGCAGTTGGGGAAAGCTTCTAAGAGCCAGTCCAGGTACAAAAAGAATTCATCCGATTTCCACCCCTTACCTCACAATTGCCAAGAAGCCGATGAGTTGGGAACAAGTTGCCAAGACTCCTTATTTCCTAGGGGAATGAATGGAATGCTTCCCTGTGCCATTTAGCACCAGAGACAACCATCGTCCTGCAAGGCACCAGCTCTCCATGAAGCCGATCTGCCCAGGCCTTCCCTGCCCGACAGGATTTATGTTAAAGGCAGGGAGAGAGGGCTGGCAGAGGAGATGGCGTGCAGGAGAAGGAACATAGAAGTACACAGCAAGGTGGAACCAAATGATGGAGAACCACATAGTTCAGGAAAAGAAACCCAACACACACTAACCTACATTGCAGAGATAGTGGCCAAGGAACTATCTGAGGAGCACTTAGAGATTTTTGCTCTATACATCAGCAGGAGAAATGTTAAGCTGTGCCCGAGTTTCCCAAATATTTTTTCTCTGCTTCTGTCTGAAAATTTGATGAGGGTCAGAGATTGCTGGATGCATCGCTGGCTGCCCCGAGGTCAACACCATGGGCTGTGCATGTGAACCACAGCATCACTGACGGCAGCGATCCCAACACGCATTAGACTGAAGCACAGCGGGCACGGGCAGCAAAGCTGGTATTTCCCAGGGCATAGCATTCAGCACACACTCGCCGTGCCGCCCATGTTGTTCTCTAGGAAACCCTGCCAAGCAACACAGGAAACTTTGGCAAGACACTCGAAAGCTTCACTGAACCACGGAGATGGTGAAGACCCCCACGCGCACAGCCAGCACCCAGCCTTCCCAGGTGCTCCCTCTGCTCCTACCCACAGATTGTTCCCACAGAATTACAGGGCTGTTCATTTTTAAATTAAGTTTTCCAGCCCCCTGCCATCTCAGCAGGGGGTGGGCATCCGAAAGCTCAGGCAAGCTGCCGGCGTATCTCATCTGCTCCCCTCCCCTCCTCGCATAGGTGCTGCGAGAAGCCCATACACAGTAAGTGCGACACAAACGTCACACAAGCACCGTCAGGTTATCTGTCAGGGAAATCCTCAGCAGGGCTCCCCAGTTCAAGGACATTGGTGATATAGCCTCCTATTTAACTAAAAGGCAGAATACTGAGCAACCCAAATTCTGGCATTTCCCAGCTTTTCTTCGTTTGTCACTTCAATAATGTTTTTTCAGTACAAGTTTTAGGGGCAACTCATACAGCCCAGTAGCGCTCCAGCAGCAGCCCGAGGGCTCTTGCTCAGGCTTAGCAGAGCAGAGAGCGACTTCTCTCTCCTCTGCTCAGCAGCATGGTCACCAGGAGGCTCAGCCCTGGCTCCTCTCGCCCAGGCTGTCTCAGCCTTTCAGCACAGTACCTACAGCAGCTCATCAAGCCAGACAAGTCCCTTTGGGCACCAGAGGGAGGTCCCTCCAGAGCAAAAAAACCCATGTCTGGGGACAGCCAAGCACTGACACAGTCAGAGTCCAGGAGCCTCCACCAGAAGTTTTCAGCCCAAATCTTCCTGCATAGTGAGAAGATGACTAGTTTCTCTACCTGGCTTTGTTCCTTGCACTGGGCAGACATTAGAGGGTGACAAACCCTCACCATCCTTTCAGGAAAATCCCCCTCTACCTGCTCACTGCCTTCAGCTGCCCTGCTTGGTGATGATCCACACGCACACCACGCTGCTGCTGGTGTCTGGGCACACATCCCAGGGGAAAAGAAAGCACCCAAGGTCCAAACAGACCTCAGCTCACAAGGGCACTACATACAAATATCTCGACAAGGCAAAGGGAAACACAGCTCTCCTCCCTTGCCTCTCCTGGGGCAGGCGAGCTGCAAGCGGGGCTGGAGCGAGGGCGAGCAGAAGGCTGGAGTTTGTAAAGTGGCATCCAGCTGTCATCACTGGCATTTGTCAAATGAAGTGACCACTCTCGGGACAGGTACTATTTCAAAAGTGGACATCACTTTAAAAAAGTGCTAATGTACAAGGCTGTCAGGTCCTGGCCTCAGGAGCAAGATCAGTTCTCTGATGTTTAGGGGAAAGATAAGGCGATGGCGGGATCGCTGGCTGCGGCCGCTCCCCAGGAGGGACAGCAGCCTGGGCTGTTTCTGCGAGTCACTCAGCAAAGCGCACACAGATCTGGTCTTCCAGAAATGTTTGATCAACAGCCTGCTGCTCCTGTTGCTGCTACAAGCAAGTCACCCTGTGCTGGGAGGTGAGCTCCAGCCTGCTCAGCTCAACGCTGCCGGTCCTCAGCATCTCCCAAAGCCTTCACCTTCCATCTGCAGCCTATCTCTGCAAGGCTGTGCAGTACATCACGGGGCCTGGGCAGACAAGACTGGGGGCAACAAACCCTCAACTAAAAGCAGACAGACGAAGAACAACAGTGACAACTTCAGAGTTAAAACTCTGTGTGTGTCAAGACTCTGCTCAAGAAATCTGCAATGGAGGACTTATCTTTACAGAGCTTCCACTCAGGCTCCTCACTCCCAGTGGTCTACTCACCAAGAGCTGCTTCATCTGAAGCATTTGAGAGCTTTCACCCAAACCAATATCCCTCTGGAGGCCACGGGGGAAGGAGCAATCCTTTACCCCAGCATCCGCCACACCCTGTCCCCAACCAGGGCACAAGGCACCCAGTGACCAGAGCATGACCCACACCAGGCTCATTTAAACCCTCACCTCTTCTTATTTAAGACCACTCCAGCAGAGAAGCTATGTCTCCTTTCATTTCTCCAGTAAGGCCACCTGAAAGCTGTCTATCCATCTCATTTCAGGAAAAAGAGGAAAGAAAAAACCCCAAACCAGACCTAAACATGTCCATTTCCCCTTCCTACTTTCACTCCTGGGGACAGCCACACCCCAAGCTAGAGGCTTTTCAGATTTTTAAAGATTATCCACCCAGTTTACTGTGTTAGCTCCAAAACAGTTCCAGCTGCAGCAGGAGCTCTTCCCTTTGAAAAGCATGAAACAGTGTCTGTCTGATGAATGGACTCCATGTAATCATCTTCTCCAGAGGACAGGGAAGAGTCCTTCAGGCCCCCAGAGCGCCACACCCATGGGTGCATCTTGGACCATGGTATCTTCACAGCAGGACACCCCACCCCCAAACACTGCTTCCTGAACACCACCAGCACTCAGGGCAGAATATTTATGCCTCCCCCATATAACACAACAACACCTTCCCACCCCACATACCCTTCTCCCCTCATGAACAAAAACTCTACATACCTCACAGAAAACACATCTTGTTATCACCCAAACACCACCAGCACCACTGTGGTGCTGGGGCTTATATAGGGTTTGCCACCCCAGGGAGGGAAAGTCCTGCCCTTTCTCTAATTACCTCCAGGTTGTTCCACTAATTAGCTTTCTTTCCTTCACTCCTGGGTCTTTACCAGCTGTGCTGACAAGGACATTCCGTTCCTTGCTAAAATCAGTGTGTCGGTCTTCTTACTTGTGTTTCTGCGACGTGGAGCCCTACAGCCGGTCTGTGGTGCATGGCCGGAAACAAAATAATGCTTAGAATGCATCTTCCTTAAATGATGTAATATTTATCATGTATGGTGTAGCATGTTACACTTAAATGGCACAGACAACAGAAAACCAAAGAACAAAAGTGATGTTATAAAAACACAGAGGGCACCTTACGTATTGTGCAGACTTCTGATTGTTGACTGTTTTTTTGCAAATGATATTTTTAGGGAAATTTAGTGAGGGAAAAAAATCCATTCTAAGTCAGAACATTTTTTTTTAATGCAGAAAATTCCTATCTGTGGATAAACAACTATATTTATTTATAATAGAAACACAGTTGTTTATTCACTATTAAGACAAGGAGATCATGATGGGAGGACAGAGATCGGTACTGAGCTATAGGAAAAAGCGAATTAATAAAGTACCCCACATAGCAAGCCCAGAAAAACTGTCCAAGTCCTTCACCAGGGTGCTGAGCTGTGCAGCTGGCGCTGCAAACCTGCTATGCACCAGCCGTGGAAAGATCTGCAGTTCTGCAAGGAAAAGCGAAAGACAACTCAAAAGCTAAGCCCTGCAAATTCCAGTGAGAAACGAGGCTTGCATATTTAAGTGAGGGTGATAAACCGCTGGCACAGCCCACCATGGGAAGTGATGGATTCACCATCTCTGGATGTCTTCAAACCGCGGCTGGATGCTCCCCGGGAGACTTGTCCCCGGCACTGTGACTGCTACCGTTCACTGTACAGTCCCCAGATGAACGCTGCCGGGATGTGTATGAGCTCCTCGTTATTCAACACACAAATGTGTAGTTATCAGAGGCAGGTTTCTCCTCAAGAGCCGTTCGTGACACAGGCTGGGTGGGCATTGGAAGGGGTTGGGAAAAGAAACACAGACTTTGAGAGATCCAGTTTCTCCTCCCAGCTCTGCCTCCGGCCTGCTCTGTGACTTCATCAGAGTTATTTCATCGTACTTTTGGCTGTCAGCTTTTCATCCTTGCTGCGAGTGTTTTGGGCAGGAATGCCTTGCACGATGGATTGTATCACGCTCCGCGCGATAGGTGGGTTTTATTTTAGGGCTTTAAGACATTGTTTATATATGAATTTTCAAGCGCTACATACCTTTTGGTGGGGAGAAGAAGCCTGGAGTTATTTCATTGCCAGCAGGTTTCACGAACGTATTGGCTGTACAAAAAAGTCTCAGAGTTCTTCCATGAAAAAATTTTGTTTCATCTGGAACAGAAATAAAAAGAACGTAAAGAAAAGGATTAGAGGATAGAGAAGTGGATCAGTAAGCAACCTATGGGAGAAGCCAGACCGCCTTATCAATGTAAAAAACCAACTTCAAATAGGTACCAACAAGAACAGAGCATGAATTTCTGAGCTAACATCCTCTGGGAGAAGGATGAGTTCACTCCAGGCCAAGGAGCCTAAAGGAGGAGGTTGCCATTACTGAGACTTCTCCAGGGGGTGGAAAATCAGGAACGATCAACCCGAACAGCACTGTAGGCACAAAGAAACAGAGAGGGAAAAAATCTGACCAAGGAGCTGGGCTGGATCTGCTGGCTTGAATCAAACAGAAAAGTCACATATTTCACAGTGATTTTTATGGAAATTGTTAATATTAAATACAGAAGTGCTACTATATGAATTTTGGTTTCAAACCATGGGAAACGGTTGATGCATCAACCCAAGGGTCTGTCCCACCGCAGCGGAGAAATGGGGAGCGGAGGGCGGCTGGAGCAGGCAGGGACAGGTCCGCGAGGGCTGACACACAGCATCTCGCTGGTGTCTTCTTCCAGCTTGCCCTACAACATTTTGCAGATTGCAGTTGCAGGGAGAAGGTGGTGGTCTACAAAAGGCCCATGGTATGGTTTTGATGGATTTTTGTGGTGTTATCAAGCATAGAGAGTCACAAGAGCAGGGGTTTTTTTTAAAGACTTCTTCATCTGGGCACTGAAAGAGAAATGCCCTGAGTAGGTCACTTGTGCTGACCTGTGACATGGCTTTGGCCCTTTCTAGGACCCAAATTTCAGAGCTGAGCTGAGCATAAGCTGCAGATGAGCAACACTTTGGTGTTACTCCTCTCTCCTCTCCTTGCAAGGGTCAGCCCAGCGTCCCTGCAAGCCCTGAGGAAGCGGAAACCCACCGCCTCCATCGCAGCTCCCTGTTCATCCCCCTCCGTGGGCTGTTCCCCCTCCCGTGTCACCGTCCCGACTCAAACCACTTCCACTCCACTCTGCTCTGCTTCCAAAAACCCATCTTTTATTATTTTTTCTTCTGGCAATGCTGCAGGGAAATATCAGAGGCACCCATGTGGCCTCCACTGGCTCAGAAAGGAGGTACTGGCTCTGGAAGAAACACCCAATTATTTAGCAGCTGTCAGGGTTAAGCTAAATAACCCCGGGATGGGGAAGGCTGGGCTTCGTGTGTGTGTCTGTGTGTGTGTGTCTGTGTGTGTGTGTATCAGCAGGAGAGGCAGAAAGCATCTTCCCCGAGGCGGCCGAGGAAAGCAGAACCCGCGAACCAAATCTATTGCACGCGGCTGCCCAGCGGGACGCCGGGTTTTGAAGAATGAAAAGAAGCCGGGGATGTCCTGGCAGACGCCGGGGCAGGGCTACGGGCAGACGAGCTCTGCCCATTCATCAGGGCCCGTCAGGCTCCCCGAGCCGGCCGTGGGATAAATCAAACCGCAAGAGGGGAAGGGGGGAAAAAAAGTGTCCGAGGGGGAGGTGGAGGGGCTGCGAGCAGGGGGGAGAAGAGGGAACGAAAAGGCAGCACGAGGGAGAGGAAAAACTAGATCAAAGGCAGAAATTCATCAGAGATAACGGAATTATTTATTTTTCCTGCTGCTAGTGGGGATTTTTTTTCCCCCCTTTGAGGCCCCCCAGGCCTTCTGGGCTCCTACGTCTCCAGCCAGTCTGTTATTCTCAGGCGTCCCATCACCCCACCCCAGCCACAAAGCAACATGTTCACTTCATCACACGGCTCTGCTCTGCACAGCGAGACCTTTTGATCTCCATCTCTCCAGTGTTTATGTGTGACAGTGCAAGAAATGTATTTACAGTACACGGGGCTCTGTTAGACACTGCCTGCCTTCATTTGAACATTAATATTGGGAGCAGGGGAGGGGGGGAGCAGCTCTCCTTTAATTCACCCATCATTTATTAAAATGTTTATTTGGAAATCTGCAGGCCCATTTATCTGGTTATTACTCAGAGCAGGATCAAATAATAACTCAGGTTCTCTGTGTCACACAAGACAAACCAAATATACGCTGGATGAGGTCTTTCAATGGCCCGCATATCCATCCTCACGCCTGGCGCTTGCCGGCTGTAGGGCCCTGGGTGGGCTCCCTGGACCTGTAACGCGGCTTTTCATCTCAGTTCACAGGCTCAGACCCAGCCTGAGTTAGCTGCTACTGCTGGCGGTGCCCCCAAAAGCCCCCCGATAGCGGTGGATGCCTGGCTGGGTGAGAGGGACTCCTCTAGAGCTTTTCTCCAGCTCTGGCTGATTCATACTTTACTTTTAAAACTGTCTCCTTCCATCTTCATCGCCTCTCCCAGGAGCAGATGGGTGTCTGCAGGAGGATTAAGCCATGGAGGACCACGTCAGGGCAGCCAGTTCACTATCGCATGTCGATAGCAGCTGAAGAGCTCGGAATCACCACAAAGCTCCTGTTCCCAGATCCTGACACAAGTAGAACAAACCTAACTCTGGGGTATTCTGGGATGAATCTTGTTTTCTGGAAATGAAGATAGTCAATGGCCACCCAGTGCCGGCAGCCTCCTTCCTTTCCACCTGCCCCACCATCTCCTTCCGACATTCACTTCCGTGTCTCATACTTTCTACTTTGTTTTGGGTTGTCTGACACAACCATGTGAAGAACAACGAGATTTTGAAAAGACCCAATTTCAAGCTCTCAGGCTGACCTGTAAGGCTGCATTCGGGTAATGTAAGAGCCACTGGCACACGTTTACTTGTGGCCAGCTGCTGGTCTTCAGGGGCTAAGAAAACATTGAAGCCACTTTCAAGTGGAACTTCATGCTAAACAAGTTTTGACCAAACAGCCTTTGGCAATGAAACGGCAAAGGAAAGACAAATGTGGCCCATTTCATGTGGTAACGGTGGGGTGAAGACCCAGCAGAGCTGGTCAGGTAGCATTTCCCACACAGGTCTAGAAGAGAGGCTGGAGGTGCCAATATGAAAAACACTTTGGAGAACGTTGCTGCTTGGGGAAAGGAGTAATTACAGAAACAAACCGCCTGGTGCAACGAAAACAAATTCAGAAGATGAGATTGGACACACGTGGGCTCTGTGCTTCATGCACCTAGCTCCATGCACTTCACACCTCTCCTATGCTGCTGCGCTACCCTTGACTACAAAGGATGAACGACCATCAAATCCCAGTTCTTCTTCAGTGCTTGACATCACAAAGTGCTCTGCATCAGCAACTGCTTGCAAATTTTGTTTTAAAAATGTGTTGCGTTCCAGAAGACATTGTAGCAGGCATTATCTCAAACCCAGCTTGCTTGGGATTGCCAAATAAGTGCTGAGTTAGCACTGAGAATGAGGAATGAAGGCGCAAAACACTGAGCATGGAGCTAGAATGATAGAGAATGCTCTTGACCAGCGCGTTGGGCGATAGCCTGAGCCTCTCCCAGGCTCCACTACCGCACAGGCAAAAGCATTGTAAAGATGCAAAGTTACAAACGTGTGCTCCGAGAGCCTCTGCGATCCACCTGCGTCCTGACAACACAGCCCCACCATGGCCCCGCTGCCACGTGCAGCCTCTCCAGGGTCCTAGCAATGTTATAAGGTAGTATTTAACCATGAGATCACTCTATCTTCATGGGTCCCAAGTGGTCCCAGTGGTGGCCTCAGAGCACGCTGGGTGCACAGACATCCGTGGGACCCACACCACATGCTCACCAGCAACATCACCCCACACTCCACCTCCAAAGACAAGGGGGCAAAGCCTGCAGAAAGATGGGCTCGTCCTATCTGGGAGTATGATCTTGTAAAAGAAGTGGGGCTGGAAGCTGGCACTATCACACACAGCACGGCAAGCCCTGCCCTAGCTCTGAGCGGGGACTGCCCTGAGGAAACACCCCACTTGCTGGTAGCATCTTGCTGCTGACCCAGAGACAGCACTGGCGCTCGTCAGTCGGTTACAAATGTTCATTTTTAATGCCTGCTTTCTCTACATGTGGATTTAAGACGCATACGATAAGGTGTCATAAAAATATCTGACAACAGAGGAACCACTGAGCTGCCTCGCGCGTATAGTCTTGACACTATTTGCAGAGTTGTCTTGGTTAAAGCCTGGGATTCTGTAACAGAAGCCACCGGCGGCAGGAGCGCAGGGCCCTGTCACCTCCAGGGGCACAGCGCTTCGCAGCCGGGGTCTGGGGGATCAGGCCCGGAAAACATGGACAGGCTCCCGGCTGTGGGTGGGGACAAAAGCGCTTTTTGGTAAAATTATTTAAATCAGGGGAAAACTTTGCTTAAAAGAAAAAGGCATATTCACATTTTCAGAGGAAATGGATTTTCTGTTTTTCAGTTCAATAGATCTTTTCCATCTGAACGCGGATTTGTTTTAGCTATTTATACAGACTTGCATGGAGAGAAAAAGCAGGTTCAGGTTCAAGCATTCACTACGTAATCATATATACTTTATACTTAAGTGCAATGTTTTGACTATATATGAAATTACTCAAGCCCCTTCCCCCTTTCCTGCCTTAAGCTTTGTAAAAAAAGATTGCTTTTTGGCCTCCCAACTTCATTTACAATCACTTTACTTCTTCCAACCTATCCTTTCCAAGGAGCAACCATTCGTTTTGTAGTCCTCACTACTGAAATGCGCAACGCTTTTAATCATTTCTGTGCATGCACACACAAAAAATCCCTGATAGCCCCAACACGAAGACGTCACAAAATAAAACTTAGTAATTAACTGCTTGAAAAATGTTTATTTTTTAATTTTTTTTGTTTTTTTTTTCTCATTATTTTAACTTCCCTTTCAGTCCCAACTCTGCAAGAACTGGTGAGTCACAGCTTTGAAATCTGCACTGGATGCCAGCTGAAAACAGAGGCTTTACACGATCAAATTGACAGATGATTCAAAGGCGGCCCCACTAGGCACAGACCCATCCATATTCCGAGTTAAAAGAAATATTGCATTTTTAAGGGTAAAGAACCATATTTAAGAGATAAAGGAAAAGAAAAGTTTGCTGGTCATCAATTATAATAATAAAACAGAGGAGGGGGGGAAGAAATTCACTTTAAAGACATGTTAAAGCCCCCTAATCTTCAAAGAGATAAAGGAGGGTGGCTGCCCTTGAGCGAGCCACCCCGCCAGGCGGCAGCCGCGGTCCCGGCGCTCGGGGAGGTTAATCCAGCCTCAAAATAACACCCAGGATAAACTTGAACCGAGTGTGGTCGAGTTCAGGGGGTAAGAGAAAGGGAGAGAAAAGGGGACAGAAGGACACAGTGGCTCCGGTGGTGGGTGATGGCTTGCAGAGCTGTTGGGAGAGCCCTGGGCTTTTGGGTGGCACCAGGGGACACAAAGGGAAGCCTCACTGCATTCTCCTCCCTTCAAGCCCTGCTCCTCCTGCCAGGCAAGCATATGCACGATTTGAGCTCAAAGCAGCTTAGAGACACCAAGAAGTTGTGACTGCCAATGACTGGCTGTGGTTGGGCCTGCAGGAACAGACACCCACAGTCCTCTGAAGCCAACGGTCTCCATCTGAGTCCAGATTAAGACCTTGGGGTGTTTCATTGCCTGGGGATGACAGTTAAGGGATGGATGAGAGAGGTGCACTGACATGGTACATACCTCATGCTTCTGAGCACAAAATGGGCGTGCAAAGACTGTAGTCAAGTCATAGCTCAGAAGAGAGCTACCACATACTTAAATCTTCTGTTCGTTGTTGCCCAAGTCCAAGCCTGGATTCTTTGCACAGGATTATTTACAGAAGATGCAGCACAGTGCAAAAATATACGCAGATTTCCTCCTTTTACAAGTTTTGTAGTTTGAATTCAGACAGAGGATGCTCCAAAATCCATGCTCTAAGCAGCCCCGCACAAAGCCCTCAGCCTGTCTATCCAAACAGCATGTACAAATGGAGAGGCTTCGTCTACAAATCGCGTTTCATAGTTCCACCTCTTCCTGGTGGAAGAGACTTTTGTTCAACTTCAATGCCCCACAGCAAAACCATGCACTTTCTTTTTAGAAAATTTGAGAAAGCAAACTGCAAAAAATCCAAGAAAAACAAGATGAGGAACGACAAGGCCAGGTGGGCTGGGTTCCTGTGCTGAAAAGGTGACATGCTTTAGAGCCCTTGGAAAGAAATCAAGCAACTGCTGAAGCAAAAAAGAGACCATGAGCACTGCCAAGTTTTGACCACTGGTAAAACTGTGAAATTACAGAGATTTGGGTCCATCTGTTTATTCTTTGCTGGCTGGGGTAAAAGGGTTGCACCAGAAGGGTCCTAAACATTGGTGAAAGCAACGTCCTGCTCCCAGCCAAGCAGCCAGAGTCATCAGAGGGAAAAAAAGGACCATCAGGAAGTGAAAACCTGCCTTCAGCAAGGGGAGGTTGTGCCAGCTATTTGGAGAGCCCTGCTGAGTCACGGGGTGGAGGGAGCTCAGCACGCCAAGGCGCTCACTTCTCCCAGTACCGCAGAGGGGCTGCCGGGACACAGAGTGCTCAAGAAAATGGGAATTTGCTGCAGCATGCCTGGATTACAGATAACGCAATGCAACTCCATGACTGGATTATTAATACTAACTCAGAAATGCTCACTGTCTATCCATCAAGCTGGGCTGTATCCCATTAACCACTCATCAGGTTTTCCAGAGCATCTTCTCCTCAGTCAGTCAGAGGAAAACTAGACCAGCTCCACCATGAGCCATCCTGGCCCACGTTAAAGCTTGGAGAAATCCACAATGAAGTTCACTGCAGTTCCTGCAGCCCTGGAAGACTCCGAGCATGAAGCCTATGTTACACAGATGAACTCAACTAAGGATATGAGAGCAAAGCTGGGAAAAAACCCACCAAAGATAGATGATGGGTGACGCACCACAAGGTGTGGAGAAATCCCAAAGCATACAAGCGAGGCAGAAATAAGCTAAACAGAGTGTGGAAATAGCTGGACACTTGCAGGTTTGGCTAATTTGCTTTACTCCTCAAACATGTGGTGCAGAGACCAACCCCAAGGAGCAGAAGGCTGCAGGTGTCCAAGCTTTGCAGAGCACCTCCAGCAGTGAGGTCTCATCCTGCCCCGTGTCCCAAAAGATGCCCATGGCTCTTACCTAAGCTCTAGTGTTCGTTCAGCTTGTGACATGCCAGTCTCTGACCCTCTTGGGCCCTCAAGGCTTTAAAAAGTTGTTTCCAACCTGAGCGCCCCGTGGTGCGGAGAGTTTATCATGAAGTTCAACACCAGAATTTTTCTACAGCTTGCAAGCCAAAACTAACATAAACAGCCGGCTCCTCATTCATTATTCTAATTCCACCATAAAACATGCCAAAGCCAGTTCTGACTGAGGTTTTAGCTGATTTACTGCCTTTTCAACAGGCAGTGTCTAATGAATTGGGTAAGCTCGTGGGTCAGATTTATACCGGAGGAGCAGCTGTGAGGAGCTCACCATCAGTGCAGACTCCCCCGACCAGCGTCGCTGTGCCGAGAGCAGCAGAAACACTGCTTGCCTGCCGAAAAGGGACATTTCCGAGAATTTCCTATTTCCCACCACATGGAAGGGGCCGCCTCCAAAATATTTCTGTTGGTGCTGAAAAGAGAAAGGTGAAGGAAGAGCTTAGAGGGTTTGGACTGTCTGCTGGCTCAGGCTGAAGAGTTTGCGTTGAGGTGGGGATTTGAGGGAGCGTTGCCTGCTGGCAGCTCATCCAAGGCACTATGTGCAGGACAAGAGGCTTTGGCATGTATAACAATGCTGAGAAGCAGACACCACCAAGAAACACATGGCAAGCCCCAGCACCGTGTCAGGGGGCTTGCAGGGGTGGATGGGCAAGGAGGTCCAACACCCCTAGTGTCAGCCATGCTTTGTGCTTCGGACCGCTGCAGAGAGCTGAAGCCAACATTCTCAGCCTGGACATAATTGCACAAAGCCATTGCTTCTCCTGGATCCATGTTTTATTCTCACCTACTGATGGAGGAAACCTTTCCCAGCTCCACCTTTGGAAGGCACCACATGTAGCTATGAGAAGTTTCATCTGACCAAGTACCTCCAACACATGTTTTATCAAAAAAAATTTCCAGCCAGGTCTGCTAGCAGTTGCTCCAAAAATGCCTTGCAAGACCTGCTCCAGCGAGTAGGATCGCAATGCCATCTGCAGAACGTATCACAGCCTGATTTGCCTCCAGCTCTCTCCACCAGAACCCCTCTGAGAAATGGTACTGGCTTTGGATGCTCCCAGCTAAGTTAATCCCACTCAAATACAAAATGCATGTCATTTTTTAAATTTTTCTATATCAGGTTAAATAAAACCTGTTTCCCAGGGAGGCTAGTGCATGGAAAGAGGAGGCGTTCAGCTGAAACCTTAACCCTTTGACAGCCCACAGCAGGAATTTCGGAGTTCCTTAAGGAATCCTTTTTTTACTCGAGATGCTTCTGTTTTAGCCACAACCAAGCTTACACGTAAAGACTCCTGAGCAGGATTTGCCAACTAACCTATCATCATTAATGAATCCAGCAACTTTTCAAGGGCAGCAAGCAATCAGCTATTCTGCTTCCTAGGCTGCAAGAGGAAAGGATGAAACCAGCTGAAAGAACCCACTTCCAGTTACAAACATAGCTTTCCTCCTAGGCTGGGCAGAGCAAAGGAGAGCAGCCAGTATCTTCACCAGGGAGAGGGTGCTAACTTCCAAGTTAGCAGCAGCTTGTGTTGTGCAGAGACACCCAAGTGGCTCCAGGTGCTATGAGATCTTTGACTCAGGCTCTGGGTCATGCTTTCCAATGCCAGGAGTGAAGTCTCCAGAGATGGACACCAGGACATCCACTCATGTATCTTTCCTCTGGTAGCCCTGGGAGAGGGAATAATGCTGTTCCTTGTTGTTAGGCTGATGCACACTCACGATCTTGGCTTGCAGGAAGCTCTTGGTCTAACGCCTTGCTCTGTAGCTCACTCCGGTCTCTGCAGGGATGTACTGAAGGGCTGTCAGTTGGGCATCTTCACAACTTCCCTGGAACAAGATGCAGAGGGGAAGGAGCCAGGCCAGGACGGGAGAGGGCCATGACTTCCCGTCACTCCCATCACCAGAACCTGAAGGGCTTCCTTTGATCCCCTCTCCTTGCCTGGCCACAGTGGCTGGGGGATGTCTTGGAAGCATAGTCCAAGAGCAGACAGACCGTCAACGAATCCAGAAGGTCCCAGAACCAGCAGCGCACAATTCAAAGAACAGAGCAATGAGAAATCACTGTACTATCAGCCACAAACAGCGCTGACACTGGCCAGATACTTCTCCTTCCTTGAGCTGAGACAGCTGAGTGAGCCATGGCCTTGGGGACCTTGAGAGCTGGATAAGCCCCTGCTCAAGCTTCCAGTCATGAAGCTGTTCAAGCAACACTGCTAGCAGGACAATGAGGTGACTCTCATCCAGAGCATACCTCAAAGGCCTTCAACGCACACTGTGCACCACAGCCTACCTTCCTCACCGCAAAGCACCCGAGGCCTTTGCACCACACTGCGCTGCAGACCATCTGACATGGCTCATTCCTGCCTTGTTTTCTCCCAAAGGCACCAGAAGAAAGAGCACTGCAGATGTACGCAGGGGAGGCAGCCTGGATTTCACATCAGTGCTACGAAGTGAGAGATTTTTGGTCCTCCAGCATGCTTTGGCCCAAGTGAAAATATATTTCCTCTTGCTCCATGGGATGGACCCTTTAACAGCATGGACACTGTCATGCTTCGGTCTGGCTCTTTCTTATTGCTTCTGCCCAGAGCAAGACCAGTCTGATTTACAGCTGGATGCATAACATTAAAACCAGGAACTTCAGTCCTTCTCGCCTCACCAGGGTACTGGAAGATGCAGCTTTTTTCAAGTGTCTCAAGGCTGCTTGGCAGGCGATTCAAAGAAGAGAAGGAAAACAAAGCCTAATCTAGATACCAGTGTTCTCCTGGCCTGGCTAAAAGCAGATGTAAAACCAGTTCAATGCTTGGAGCGAGGAGCTCCTGTGGATTTAGATGTGTGAGTCAAAGAGGCAGCCACCCTCTGTCCCTTTCTTGCAGGGATTACATGTCTGCGTGATGGCTCTCAAAGGCACTCCAGTTGCCCAAGCCTTTTGCACATGAGCCAACAAGAGCAGGAGGGAAGCCTGGGAAGCCGCTTCCTTCACCCTGCAGTGCCAAGCACCGCTGCTTTCCTGCAGCCAGCCAGAGAACATCACCACTCACTTGCACGCCATGCACCCCCAAGTCACACCCAGCTCTTTCCCTGTCCTCAAACAACTTTAGGGTACCTAGTTTTGCTGATCTCCCCAGATATCCATCCATTTCACTAAAAAGTATTTGGGGATCATTCCTTGGGTGTCTGTGACAGCAATGGGGCAAAGTATACCAGCATTTGCATTTTTCTATAGCTGAAGTGGGAGGGCACATCCCTCTACCAGGAAGGGACCATTCTGCATCATATGCACCGCACAGAAACCCAGTCTCTTGCCCTCGGCCCCTCCAGGATGGGGACGTGCCCTGGGTTTTCTCCACCTTCCTCCTTATCTGAGATGAGAGTTGCCATCAGCTCAGCGCTGCGGAGGAGCCTGGGGAGAGCCGCAAGCCCTGTCTGCTAACGTCATCCCGGCCCCGCCGGCACACCGGGTCTGTGTTATACCAGCTGCAGCAGCTTTGCCAGAGGAATCAGCTTCTTCAGCCAGCAGCGCTGATCAAAACCTCTCCACCTCCTGATTTTTGCTGTAGATACAGGGGGAAAAGTTATCACAGTGCATTCATTAACCAGGTGACATTCAAATCCAGCAACCTCCCCCACCTTCCTCTAGGCACAACTTCTGCGATTTAAATTACATGGAAGGGTAGGATTTAGTGGGCTGCTGGGAGTGGACTTGGCGCACAGATTCCCATATCTGGAAGAGGTCTGTCCTTTGTGTATTGTGTTATGAGACAAAGGCGGAAGAAAACACCTGGAACATTGAGGCCGGGGTGGGGGGAAGAGATGTTGCCATGGCTGCTTGCAAGATTTGGGCCAGATTTGTAAGGGTCCTTGGAGATCGGCCACTTCTGCCAGTGGGACCTGTGCACCATGACATGGAGCAGTAACCTGATGCCCATAGACCTGGGTCAAGGCTTGCTCCGCGTAGTCAGAAATCCTGATCCAACCTCCCCTGAACACGTGCAGAGCAGCTCCTCGCTCTGTTTGCTGCGAGGCTGCCATGTCCCAGAGGCACCGACCTGTTCCACATGTGAAGCAGAGTCAACCTCTGTCTGCGATGTGTTGGATTCGCTGTGTACATGCAGACAGGACCACCTCCTTTCCCATGTGTTGACAGGACTGTACTCAAGCACCTAAAGATATATAAAAATGCGCCTGCTGGGACGAAGCGCAGGGCTGAGCGGAGCGGCTGACTTCCACTGAACTCCCAGACTTGCACCTTGCAGACCTGCTTCCTCCACGTCTCAGCCAGTACTTCATCCTCCCAAAATCATGGCACCCTTTTTGGCCAGGATAGGAAGCTCTAGCAATGAGCTCTAATGAGCCTTCAGCCCTGCTCTACCCGCGGGACACTGTGCAAATATCTTTCGGAGCCAAGAAGATGGATGTAACAGCCAAGGGAGGAGAGGAAGGCGAGGAAACAGGGATAAACCGGCTCCCCTAGCTCTTCATGGAAATTCCCCATCAGAGGCGTGAACAGAGGAGTGAAAGGTTTGTTGGACACCGATAACGATCTCCCCATCCTTCCAGGTCTGCTGCCTCACAAACACGAAAGCAGAAAGTTGGAGAGCAGGTCAGAATTACCATGCAAAAACACTGAGCACCAGGGCAGGGTCCTTCCCCCAGATGTTGCCCCCATGCCCCACACAACATCGTTGCCAGGTACCCCAGGGCCAATGGTGGTTTGGGGGTTCCAAACAACGAGCTGCAGAGCACATGTTTCACCTCGCAAGACACAGCACCTCCCTTCCTGTCACGAGGAAGGGAAAGCCCCGTAAATAAATGGCAATAAGAAAGATATTACAGGTCCTCCCAGAAAGTGCCTGGAAGCCGCCTTGGAGGCGAGGCGGGGGGAGGAGGGGAGGCTGACTGACAGCCTGATTTAAGACCTGTCTGAAAAGCAAACAAAAGCAATTGAAAACTGCATCATCTAGGAAAACTTAGTAGGTTGTATTTTCACAAGTGAGGACTGATGGTAAGACCAGCTTAATCCCCCAGCGGACTTTCCACACCTCCGCACGCCGGCTGACGGGGCCAGCTGTTTTGTCTTGCAGCTGATTGCTGAAATAACATTGCCGGGCTGGCGCGATTGAAACAGGATGGGCTGGGAGGGAGCGACCCGCGACCGAGGCAGCCAGCATTAAAAGAAATGTGCTTGGTTTCCAAACTCCCCCTCGGTCCCCTCTAAGAGCTGGTGGCACCTCTCGGCCTTTGCGGTGATGAGCAATGATGCTCCACGCGTTCCAGCCTGGGCAGAATCTCTGCTCACAGGTAACTGGAAGAAAACCCCAGGAGAAGTCTTCTCGGGTGTTTTCAGCTATTTGGGGTGAACAAGAAACACAGTTGAGAGGCAGAAACGTAACTCTTGGCCTTATCTTTCCTTTGCAGGGACCAACCCGGGGATCCACAGAGGTGAACGTGGAGCTGCAAAAACAGCACTTTGGCCGCAACGGGCTGACTGACTGCAGATACTGTGCTTTACACTAATGAGTTTTTAAAGGTCACATCACATACGTGAACAAAAAAAACCCAATTCAAGCCGTTCTGAAGCTTTCTAATGATATTTCCATTTGCTTTTGGTTTGACCAAAACCACAGTGTTCCCTTGTCCTAATTGCAGAATCCTATTACATCCCAGAAAAGAAGAGCAAAAGGCATCACCTTGCCCAAAGCAGGTGACATTCAGTGCCCCTGACTCCCTCTTATCCCCTTCCCGAAGCCTTCACTGAAATTACGAACCAGAACGACATTTCCTCTCCCAAAGTCAAACTTGTTAACAGAGCAAAAATCCCCACATTTTAACCCGCTCATCACATCTCCCGTACGGATCAGGCATGCAAGCCGCAAATGTGTGAGCCCCTGTTTCTGAATTCTAAAACTTCTTGTCTGCATGTGGTTTAAGATCTACATCTGATGGTTAAAGAACAAAAGACAAAGTAAACATGCTCTTACGTCCATTCCTTTCAGCCACCTATTTTAACCTACAAGCTGCAAGACTATAAATGTGTGTATGAGTACAGATATATAATTGAATGAATATGGGACGCGGTTCACCTGGGATATTTGAACATTTAGGGCTGACAGCCTAACAAGTTCCTGCAAGGTAATAAGCCCAAGTCTGGCATCTGGGAGCTCAGCGGATGTCCACGCAATTAAAAGCAGCTGAGGCATCTCTTGATAGCTGAGCCTTAATGACCAGGCTGTGAAGTTAACTCCATCGGCTTAAGCCATTCGGTCAGAGAAATAACTTAAACAGCACTTTACATTTGCAACAGGTAAGAAAGATGTGTGCAGCCAGTTACGTCTGCTCGGCTGCTGGGCGGTAACCCCACCGGGAGACAGGACCGATCCCCCCCACACTTCAGCCCACGGTGCTGCGGAGGATGGAGCAGCTCTGTCTGTGCATGCATCCATGCTGCTGCCTCCTGTTAGCAGGAACACCCGGTGCCCTCCAGATCCGAGGACTCTGATAAGATGCACTGTCTCAGCACCCCAGGAACTGCCACGACAGCCACCCCCCCCACCATCTGGAATCCAGACTCCTTTCCTTCTCTGGGAGAGAAGATGAATGAACCTGCCCAGCTGACCTGAGATTGTTCAAAGAGAAAGACGATATATCAAGGTCTCTCCCTCTCCCTACATCTAGGTAGCGTGTGTAGGATCTGGTCTCGAGGCAATCTGTCCTCTGCTCCGTCCCCGGCAAGCGGCAGCACCAGCAGCAGAGCATCCCCTGCTTCCCGCTCTCTGGGAAACCCCCCTTTGCTCTCCCCTGGAGCTGGAGAAGGCTGCAGCTCCTTTGGTGACACAGATTGCCAGCAGAAAAAGCAGATTTGCAGAAGTGGCAATATTTTGCAGAAGCGATGGTGAAATTTTCATCAGGCGAAATTTGCTTGCTTTCCTTCCACTAACAGCAAAATGCTTCAGCTGAGGCAGACAAGCAGCCTTTCTCTCTGCTCCCGCTGTTTCCCTTCCCCTCATTATGACTTCTTAGGCTGAATTACCCTTTTCATCGACAATTAGGTTTTCAAAGTAGCTATTTAGGAGATTACATTTTGACTTATGAAAACATGACATTAAAACCCAATCCAGCAAATATTCTGCTGTCCTCGAAGCAGGAAGTTTTTCAAAATTCAATTCCACGGTAATGTTTGGTCTCTTAAATTAACCTCTGTTTTTGCAAAGAACACAGATCTCGGAGCAAAGCATCTTGGCCCTCCTTAGCTAAGCCAACGCCACCTTTTCCTCACACGCAGCAGAAAACGTTGGGCAGTTTTGAGCTTCGAAAGGTTAAGAGAGGAGAGAGGCAAACAAGGTCATAAACCATCAAGAGCACGTTAACAGCCGTGACAACAAAAGACTTGGTCTCCAAGCTGGTGCCTCAAAGCTGGGTCACCCTTCTTCAGCCTGAACATCTAGTTCCAAAACCCAGGGCATATATTCCCAAATACACACAGCCCTGCTGAATCCGTCCAGCCCGACCCATCAAATACTTCACTTTTCCTATCCTGACAAGCTAAAAAAGACCTGGAAATATTTATTCCACCTCTATAAACTGTGTTTTATTTCTATCATTAGGGGTGTGTCTCTGGAACTCCATCTCCGACTCCTCCTTAATCCAAATTAAATAAATTAACCCAGCAATATTTCAAGCTACAATTTCTCAAGAACTTTGCAACTCTGGTAAAATGATTAAAGGGCAACAAACAAGTCAGGAAAGCATCAGGAGCAAAGCAGAACTTCAGATACCTGTTTACTGCAGTTATGAATTCATCCAGGACACAAGCAAGTGCTCTCAGGGTGTGGTGAACTCAGGGCTTTGGCTTTCTTTAACATCTGTACCGCAGCAAAAAGAAAAAAAAAGATGGGCTATTTCAGACACATCATACTAATTGTAAAATCTTCATTCATGTACTTATGAGCAAAATCTGTCTGGAAATTTTAGGGAGAGGTCCATCTCCACCTCAACACACGCAGCGTGGGCTTGGGTGGTTCTCACTGCACTGGACAGGGCACTGCAAGCAATTTTGGCGGATGCTGTAAATGCGCAAAGGAGACCACAACTCCGGCTGGGAGGGCAGAAAGGCTGGTAAACATGAGGTGAGGAGGGCAGAAGAGCTGGGGAAGGAGCACAGAGGGGTTTCTAGCATCGCTGCTAAAATGCAGATGCACTGTCTTTGCCTGGGAGGGGACGGGAGCTGAGGTCCTGGAGTCCCTGGCAGAGCCGCAGCTGCAAAGAGCTGCAGTGGGAGCTGAGGAAAAGCCCCGGAGAAGGCATCCCGTGCCCCAGGACTGGGCTGGTGGGCCACAGGGAAGCTTTTGACATGTCAGGGGGAAACCTGTACCTCCCCAGTTGCTGGCACATCTCGCCTGAACTGCTCTGCCTCAGCCTCTTGCTGCCGAGCACCTTGTGCTGCGCGTTCGCTTCCAGCACATCCCCAGGACCAGCAGCTAACCCTGCTGTTTTGACCAGAGTTGGGTTTAACCCCCTTCTCAGCCCCTCCTCATCTCTGAGCAAGCTCAAAAGCCAAATGCAGAGCAAACACCTTGCAGCCAGCACTTCCAAACCCTCCTGTCCCTCACTAGTGCCTTGCTCTGGGTATTGCTGCCTGGGCCTGGCTCCAAGGCTGGTGCATCTCCTGCAGGTTGCGAGCATCTCAGACGCGCGACCCCAGCAACCTCCCCAGCTCCAGCCTCCCTCCGCCCAACTTTCCAGCAGATGGGGAGGATGGCGAAGCGGCACGAAGCCCCAGAGCCATGGACTTCGCTGCACTTTAGCTGTGAAGGGAGGGAACAGAAAAGCAACCGCCTTGAGCAACAATTGCTTCCACTACTCTCACCTTAGACATCTGCCTGAAAAATGGGAAAAAAGGAGCGGAAGGGGGGAAGAAAAAAAGGAAAAAACCCATCCCAACCCAAAGGCCCCACATCTAATTGATTTCCTGATGGAGACTGCTGTTTTATCGCTTGCTATTTATTGAGCCTACCTGCACTGGAGAGCCGCTGCGTTCCTGCTCCCTGGGGGTTGCTCCCCAGCTCCCCCCTCCCAGCCCTTGGCGAGGACAACGGCCCCGTTCGCTTCCACTCACGCTGCCGGTAACCCCCAGCCCTGATGGAGATGGGCGAGCGGGTTCAGGTCATTAATACCGCCGTTCCACGACCGCCATTCCACGATGGCTGTGTGTTGTGGCAGCTCACATGTGGCCCTGCCCTGCTCCAGAGCTAAGCATCAAAATAGGCTGATTTCTTCCTCAGGGTGTCAGCTTTCCTAGGCTAGGTGACACCTCCATCAGAAACTGAAAATTTCACATTCAGAAGCCCAAAATTGTTCTCATTTTCAGCATATTTGTTCATGTTTTCATGTTGTGGTGAATGCCCTGGTGAAGCTGCTACTTGCTGTCCCTTGGGTCCCAGTGCCACCAAAGGGACAGCAACGACCATCAGGTCCCCAGCCACTGGCAACGTCACCTCCAGCCCCGCTCTTTGAGGAAGGGAATAACCCCAGGGCCAATGCTCTCTCCCATTTGCTTCCAGCAAACATCCTGCCTCTCCAAATGGTTATGTGCTAGTAAACCCAAAACATGAATTTTAAGCTGGGATGCTCCCCAAGGAGGGCACCATCACATGAGACAAGGCTGGATCTGGGCTGAACTCATCCCATATCAGCTACTGAAGTCGTTCAGACATGCCCAAGGCTCACGAAACCCCAGCCCCACAGCAAAGGTGCACAAAAAGCATCCTCCACGTGATCTGTGCACGGGGAATTATTTTCCCTCCCCATCCCTTTGGCAGGGCAGCTATAAGCTGTTCCAGCACACACACACAAAAAAAACAACAGGAAAATTCATTGCAATCACTGCTATCAGCCTGTTCAATCCATTTTCGCACCGTGGGGTCTGCTCTGTGTGGCTCAGTGTCTGCTCCCCACCACCTCTCTCCACCTCCAGAGCATCAGCAATTTCCCTGACATTCCAGTAAATGGATTTACTGGTCACGTCGCAGTGCCCAGCCCTGCTCAGTGTAAGGAGCCGGCACTCTGGCATCCTGCCATGAGTAACGATCAATGCCACCTGCTTGAAGGGTTGGGCAAGAAACCTTTGTTTGGGTCCGCAGGCCATTTCCCCCTCCAAGGAGGCATTCTCCGAGCAGACTGGGGAAGAGCCGACCACAGCACTTCAAAAGAAAAGTTCATGCATGGGTAAAAGGCCTTTAAAATAGGATTAAAAATTCACATTCCTGTCCCATATTTTTTTGACATTTCTAATCAAATCTATCCCGAGACAGATAGAAGAAAAAGTTTAGCTCACTATTTTTCAGTGATAAGACCATCAGTCACGGGTAGCCTTCGGGGAGTATTTCTAAGTAGGGAAAGTTTTGGTTTTTTTAGGAATTTTTAAAAATGCTTACCTGGAACCCTTATCTAAAATTAAAAGATGCCATTTCAAACATAAAGTTCAAATCTTTTCATTAAAAAATAAAATTATCTCCACTAAATTTCAGTTGCTGCATTTTCACCTGTCTTGCCTGAAGTCCAGCTACCCCAACATTCCTTCCCTCCACCAAAGTCCTAAACCAAAACCTGCTCAGGTTTATCACTCCAAGAGCCCCATTTTAGCAGACCTGGCTGTGGTGCCCAGAAGCTCAAAGCTCAACGTGGTCCTCTTTGCCCCCTCCTCCCCAGGGAAGGGAAGCCCTGCGTTATGCTGCCCTTTAAAGCCGTTATTTCCAGCAGGGACAGGACCTTCGGAGGGGGTGTTCTGGGGGGTTTTGTGCTCAGCAGCAGGTAGACGGCCTTTGATCCCACGCACTGCCCAGGCCAGAAGGGCCGATGGAAAAGACTCTGAGGAGACGGGCTCAGCAGCCATCCCTCCTTTCCTAATTCCCTTCTGAAGTGCTGGAGCCACTGTCAACTCTCATTAAAAGAGGCAAATGCCCTTGTTTTAATTTCTAACCAGAGCGAACTGGATAATAATATTAACCCCGGCAGGGGGTGGCAAGATAAGGTACCTCCTTGCTTTAAATGTTTGGACAAAAAATTTGCCCTCATTAGGGCAGAAGTCCGGGAGATGTCGCCTTTGTAGGGCTGGCAGGATGGTGCGCGATAGGACTTTGCTGCATTTGAAGTGATCCTCATCTTCTCCAAGAGAAGGCTGTAGCTGGGGCCAGGCAACAGTCAGGGAAAGAGAGGGAGAGACGAAAAGAGAAAGGAAAGCTTCAGATCTCTCAATGTTGCACAAAGACTGATCATCCTCTGTGAATCCATATTCTGCTGCAAAATATGCTACTGGACAGTTCGCCCTGCTTGTTCCTGAAAATCAGGAGCAACATGGTGAACATCAGGCCATGGATCTCCTTCGTGGTAAAGGCAAGGTCAAACCCTGCCTAGTACCCAGGCTGAGGGATGGTACCCTCTGCTCTGGGAGAAGTGTTTGAGGTCACACCAGGAAAGTCCAGTAATGAGGGCAAAGAGACTGAATCAGCTAAAAAGATCTGAGCTGGAAGGGGAGACCCATGGGAGAGACCCAGAGGTGTCCATGGATCCTCTTTAAGTGGGGAGAAAAAAGGAGGAAAAGAGGGGAGGAAAAAAGCACCCAGACTGACCACACTATGTTCCTATTTCTCCTTGGACAGGTATTAATTATTCCCATCATTTTCAGAAGAACTTTTCCCAAAGTGATGATTTCTACTTGCCTCTGATTTTCTCCCTAGCATGCAGGTGACAAAGATGCTTCAAAGCCAGCCAGGAACACAGCTCTGCTGCTGGGGGATTCTCAGTCTCAGGGACAAAGAGGTGAGAAAAAGCTCATTTTTCTGTAGCAGCAGTGATTTTTCTGTAGCTGGCCATGTCCCCTGGGGAAAGCAGCTTAACTTGCAATTTACCTGCTACAAAGATCAAGGATCACAGCATCTCCTTGAAGTCACACCAAGGTCCAGACCAGGGGCACCTGCAGCTGAAAGAAGGGATGTGATGGGAGACACGGGAGGCTGAATCAGGGCTGCTACAGCTGGTGGTCTCCTGGTATTGCGCAGGACACGGACAGCTGAGAAAAAGGCATAGCATTGACTAAACATTCCCACCACCTGGGCCCAATACCAAGAACAAAACATCTTTTACACAGACACCACTAACTGTAGGAAATTCTGCTAAGTGCAGAGACCCAAACCTTCCTCCTAGCTCTACCGTGCTTGGAAAAGGAGCACCAAGCAGCAAGAGCTGGTGTGAAAGGAGAAAAGTACTGGCAAAGAATGGTCCAAATCACGTAGAAAATGAGAGAAACACCGACCGACAGAGAAAAGTCATCACCGCAGCCCTTTTCTCCACTGGGAAGCACATTGTCAGCCAAAGAGATGCAAGTTTGGTTCAGCTTCAGATAAGTGGGGGAAACTGAAAGAAAGTGTTCAATTATTTTTTCATTTATGGGCAGGTACCCAGTATATTGCTTCCCTCATTCCCTGAATCGCCCACTGTCAGTACGTTTAGGAACAGGTTGGAAATTAATACTCTTCCTGGGGGTGGCTGTCAGAAAAGATAAGAGATTTCTTTGGAGGGTCACTTTTTCATTGTTGTGTTGTGTTATCGTTACTGCTCTGTCAAACCACAAATCTACCCTGGATACACACATTTCTACAAGCCCTTGAGTCAGATGCATCTAAACATGGCATTACGTTAATCAAGATTTGGGAATGGACGGGTTCCAATCCATTGCAGCAACGACAACACAGCTCCAAACTGCAAAACTAGCAGTGGGACTGGTGCTCAGTGCATTGGAAAAGCACAGAAAAAGCGCAGAAATATATGAATTCACCTGACCTTATGGAGACTTCCGTATGTTAGCTCTTCCAAGGAGCTTCCAGAAGGTGAGATACCTTATCCTGGTCCAGGTATCTTAACCCACACCCTCAGAGATCTTGTCTCACCAAACTCCACACAGGTTTAAGGTCAAAGGACCTTGTGTGCAAAGGTCAATGCTGCTGTGATTGACTGTAAATAGCAGAGATTGGGAGAGGTGACTGAGGACAGATACTTTGGTGAAAGTTACATTCATTACCAATGTCAAGTTAGAGCTGGCTCGTTAGAGGTTCACCTTTCCTTAGGACATGACTTTTGCATAGAACATGTCAAAATTTTGGTTATTAAAAGCTTATTTTCCAAGTAAAGAAATATAGCAGCGCCTTACTCTAAATCTATTTGTTTTCTATAAGAATCTGGGGAAAAAAAAAAAAGATAAATCAATCATGTTCCCAATGTTCCCTTTCAGCTTGAACCAGGTTTTAATGCTTCTACATACAAAAAGAGAGGTCATTCATTCACACTTTTGTCTTCCCAAGGACTACAGAGATCCCCCGAAGGTAAAACTGGGCACTTTAAAAAATTCAAAAGAAACACATGCTTTAACTCTCAGAAATCTTGTTAACAATCAACTCACTGCAGATTTATTCAGGGTAACTTGATGGGACAGACCTTGACTGCGATGGGACAAATGACAATAGTCATGTTCTGTTCAGAAAGCTTCTTCTAACATTAAGATCAACAGCAGCCTCAGGAAATGGGATACAACCTTCGTTCAACCCTAAGTTTTCTTCAGACAAGGACTGTCCCTAGTTCCAGTTTTATAGCAAAAAAACCCAGAAAATGAGCATTGGCGAATCCCAAGTGCAACCTTGGTGGTGCATCACCTTTCCAGGGTAATTAGGCTGGGCAATTGCGACAAGTTGAAGTAACAGGCCAAGACGCAAGCAAGTACCAGTTGCAGCACATAAACACCCCAGTTTGTCCAGGGTGCGGCACAGCAATGCGCACAGTACTATACACCTGAGCAGCTTAATGGAGAGGCTGATGTCCCACAGTCGCTCCCACCATCCACTCTGGCCAGCACAGACCAGTGCCCTGTTTGGTCCTGGAGGAGCTGGGTATGATCTCCACCGGCAGAAGTGCTGGGTTCACCCCTACGCCTTGGCTTCCCCTTCAGCTCTCCCTGCCACTTGGCTTCCTTGTCAGTAAAATGGGGATAACGAATGATTTGCCTTTCTTTGAGTGGCGGAGATAACTCAATTTAAGAAAATGACGAAAAAAAAGCATTTTTGGGTACAGAGTGGAACTAGACAGCCATGGATCAAAAGCAGTTGCTCAAGAAGTTACTGATGAATGCCTTCCTTCCAAAACCACATTTGGATCAAAATCAGAACGTTTTGCAAGAACTTGTCGATTTCTACGAAATTTTTGAAGTAAGAGGGTCAAAGCATTCACCTCAAGTTTCCAAAGGCAGTGCTGGAATGTTTAATTTAACTTCAGATATTATTTTGCTGGAGTGTTATGTTTAAAATATATTAAAATATTTAATGACCTATTATTACATATTAAATGTCATAATGTATTTTATGATGTTAAAATATGTATACAAAAGTCCAAACAAAATACTTTCTTGTATTAAAATACCAGATTTTTAAATAAATGGAATTTTTTTTTAAAAAACATGGTCAGAAAGCACTTGAGACTTCAAAAAAATTTGCTTGCTTTTGTCCAATATTACTGCATGAATAACGCTGGCTTCTAATTGTTTTCAGAATGTGAAAATTTCATCCTCTGTCAGCAACACCTTCACCTGGTAACTCCTGTTACCTGTAGGAAGAAAAAAGAATAAATCCTCTTTGCTGCATGCTTTTCTTAAGCTTGGGAAAAAGAACGAGAGAAAGAAGAAAAAAGAAACACCCTTGTGCTATTGCTTCTCAGCTTCTTCTCCTGTTAGAGACTGTTCCTGTGGGAGCTGATGGGCAGAGGGCAGGTGACAGTCTCAGCTCGTAGCAGATATTATGAACTATCTGCACAGATGCAGACAACGCACTTGGTGGCTTGGCAAGTGTGGGGTTACAGCTTGCACACGGGGGAAAATATGTATTAATAGCACATGTGTGGTGGTGAAAGCCCTCCCACAAATCTCTGGCTGCAAGGTCGTGGTGCTGTTCAAAATCCCTTATCTAACACAAATGAAGCGGAGAAAAGAGATTAAAAAAAATGTAACAACTATTCCCTTGTACTAGCATGAGTGGCCTGCTCATGGATAATATTTCACAGACACGACAGGCAAACTTTGCTCCTAAGCACCCCCAAAACGCACAGTATTTCTACAGAATCACAGAACAAGTCAGTTCAGAAGGAATCTCGGGAGGTCTCTAGTCCAACCTCCTACTCAAAGCAAGGTCCACACTGAATTCAGACTGGGTTGCTCAGGACTTTGTCCAGTCAATTCTTGAACATCTCCAGGGATGGAAATCCCTTGACCTCACTGGGCCTCTGTCCAGCAAAAAAGCTACAACATAACCTCTCTCTTCCCCACCGTGGTCAGATTAGTACATGGTTTTTTCTTTTTTTCTGGTGCATTCTTAGGTCTGTTTGGGACTGTCAGATCCCAAGACCACCATGTACTACATGACACCACACTCTACATCTCTTTCTTGGGGTGGACAACTGGTCTGACAGCAGCATTATGCTTTCACTCAGTCTAGGGAGCTTCAGATTTTCCCAGCCGACGATTCCGCCACCAAGCAAAACAAAGGACATAATGCGATGGTGTGGTCACCCCTCATCTTCTGCCAACATCGCTATTCAGTCAGTTCACATGATGTGTCTCTCATCCAGCGCACATAGTGAAGTTTTTATTGGCATGAGTCTGATCTGCCTGCATTACTCACCCTCCAGCAGAGCTATGAGGCATTCCCTGGTGGAGTCACAGAGTGCAACTAAACTTCTTATTCCATTATTGACTGTTGGGTTTATGGTACCACCAAGAGAAGCTGTTTCGGAGAATGTTCCAGTGACTTCATAGAAGCAGCAGCAGTCATGGCTGTGCTGCGAGGACCCATGCAGAGAGAGAGCAGTTCCCCCTCTCCCTCTCGCAGTCCCTCAGCTGGAGTTATGACCTTGCTTCCCTTTTCCACAATCGGGGTCGCGGTGCCTTTTGAGGACTCCAGCCTCAGCTGGGGAAAGTCCAGCTCTCTCCCACCAAGCAGCTGACTAATGTTGGCATCACCACTCGGCTTCTGTTTCTCATCACACGCCTCCTGTTCTCCAGGACAGACCTATTGCTGTGTGTTCACACAGCACTGAAAACCTCTAGAAATTGTGACATCCTAACACTCATGTTAAAAATATGTGTGTGTGTGTATATATATATATATATATATACACACAAAAGGCAGGATAGTCACATCTCTGAGCTTTCAGACAACTCCCTTAGTTGTTTTTCCCACCCTTCTCTGGAAAAGGTCTTGCTACTCCCTGGAAAGGAGACCAAGCTGTGGATGCGGCAAGGAGGCTAGGAGAATGAGGAGGTTCATTAGTGTGCTGAACTGGAGTCCAGAGCCAAAGAAAACCCAAGTGACATCTTCCCAGTGACTCCGCCATGAGATATCACACGTCTTTCAGACTCTGTCTAAAGCTGCTGCCTTGAGCCTGGTTAAAACAGAAAAGAGAGTATTAGCCCAAAGAGTTCACAAGATTCTCCACCTTAAATGTCCGGGAAAAAAAGAAAGGTGAAGCTTTCTGTTGGATGAGTCTAGGGTGGAGACTGCTCTAATATTTCTGAGGGTCCGAGATGAGGACAGTAGCTCCGGGTGATGAGCTATTGGTAAGCAGAGTGCGGGTGAAGCCTTCGAGCTACCAAGGAAAGGCTGCTTCTCTTGAGGTCCTGGCTGCAGAAACAAACAGCATCCAGGGCCAGGCTGTCAGCAACACATGTGGGGTGGGCGAGGGGGCGTTTACACTGGATATAAATGATACTCACAGTCTGGGCTGGAGGTTTGATTGCCTGACAGTTCTACCATGCCTACAGCTCGAGTGCACAAGCTCTTGAATGTTTTCATTATTTTTTCATTTGTAATTTTATTTCATAATAGTAACAAGACACCCTGGGGCAATGTGTTTCCAAGGGATTATTACCTTCAGCTTTCTGCTTTATGACACATGCCATAATCGCCAAGAAATGTACAACCTGTCACATCCCATTACTTAAGCGTGGGTTATATATCCATGTATTAGGCACTATGGATAGACCAGGGCCATAAAATTGTATGGATATTTGGTGGCAAAAGTCAGTCTGTGCAAGCAGTTCCCTTGCACACTTGCAGCTGGTCAGTTTGGACCCATCCTCAACTTCAGAGCTCTTACAAGTCATTCTCGCTCTTACTCGGCCCACAGAGCCATTGGAGAAGGCGTATGAACTAATTCTATAGTCTCGTGCTCCTCTGCACCTCCCTTAGCTTGGCAAGGTTCACCCTGCCTGCAGACACTGTCAAGAAACGCCCTCCAGGCAAGCTCAGCCCTGGGGTGACTCACAAGAGTCCCCTGAGAACCTGGAAAAGGCAAGCCCCAAGTCAGGCTCCTACTACTTTTTACTACTCACTGCCTATAACTTACCGTTCACAAGACTTCCTGGAGACCCGCAATGTGGATGAGGAAAGAGAAGAGAGAACACAGAACTTGGGGCAATAGCTGCTTTCTTCCAATGAGTGATGTCACTCTGGATTTATTTTATAGTTTCAGTCAGTCTGGGCATCTGGCACAGGAAGCCAAATGTCTGAAGACAGGGGTCAAATGTAGACATCCTTGCTTTCGGTCAACTGCCAAGCGGCAGGACAGTGGTGGTCAGTAGGTGACACGCAGGTGTGCCCTACAGGTAGTGTTCTCATCAGCCAACGAGGATGGGTGAGACGGGCAGGACCCACACTCAGAGTGGCCACGCAAAAAGCCCTCAGTGGTCCAAGACGCTTGAACCAGAGCTGTTGCACCATGGCCAAGAAGGGCTGGTGGTTATGAGCTCTTCTCCGGTGCTTGCAGGGTCTCAAACAGGAGGCCATTCATTGGTTTCCAGTCATTCCCAGCAGCTGGACTGGGTCGGGCTCCCAGCACTCCCCTTCGCTGCTCTCAGCATACCAGGAGACTCCATCAGTCCCAGGGCTGTGTCAATGGACAGACTCTGAGGTCTTTTCTCCACAACGCACAAGGCTGAGGTTACAGCTGCCTGCAGTCTGGTAACTCGGGAGAACACCAGCACCCAGCTTAGCGCAGAACGAAGCTCAAGAGATGAAGAGCACTTTTGTACAACTCCAACACACAGACACTCCTCAGATCGGAGGCTCCTGACCTACCACGCTGCAGAGAAGCCAAGATGAAGCTGAAGACTAACTATGCAGAGACAGCAGTCTGGAGGTGACCTCTCTGGAAGGCAGTGGGGCAGATAGCCCTTCATCATGAGCAGCGCAAATCCTTTCTTGGTTGGACTTGATGATCTTAAGAGTCTTTTCCAACCTAAATGTTATTATGTTTCTTGAGATGCTGGTGGATCTAAGGGACAGCATAAGCTAGCAGGAGAAATCCCTCAGTCGTATCTGGATGTAAAAGGCTGTTGTGAGATGCTGGAGAAGACACTCTTAAGCCTTTGCCATATGACTGCAAGTGCCTTTCTCTGGCTGGGAATGCTCACAATAAGGCTCTGAGAGCTGGACCACCAGGAACTTACCAAGAGGTAAACCGAGATTCATGGTTTGCCTGGCAGGCTCTGTTACAGGGCAAGCCTTGCCACCCAGCTCTGAATGCCAGCTCTGTGCTAGCCTGGGCAGCGCACACAAGTGCAGGCTGGCCTTCCAGCCCAGTCCACCCTGGAGATTTCCCAGAACCACAGGGAGAGCTCAATCCCAGCTCAGTTTGGCTAGGATGGAGATTTATTTTTTTGTTTAGCTGGAGAGGGCCTGCACTTAACCACAAAGCCTAGCAGAATCCACGACCTAACCCTTTAGAAACACAAGCACAAAATAAATTCACAACAAGGCTTTTCATCTCCAGGGAAATTCATCTTACCTGAGCCCTGGAACAATGGCACAGGAGTAGAGTCCTCCTTTCTCCGGGGAGCGCTGGCAATGGGGCTTGCAGCGGGTTTTCCATGTGCTGTGCCTTTAAGTTCGCAATACTTCTGCCTCCATTTCCAAACAGCAGCCTTTTTGTTCTCCAGGCTGCTGCAACTTGCAGATACGTGCACCATGCCCTCTTTCACAGAGATTTTTTTGTTTTAATCTTCCTTGCTGTTCCCCATAATCTAAAAATTAGAGACATTCAGGTTAAAAATATGCAGCTGAGGTGTTTTTTTTCCAAACCACCTCCTTATCCTCTCAGAAACCAAAGGTACTTTCTCAATTGACCAGGATCAGTCTCTCCCTGGGTGACAAAGGCAATTTATGAAGACATAAACTGCAACCATGCACAGACAAATGCTCCTCCTGGATAGAAGGAGACAAATCCCCACGCTGCTATCCTCAGATAGACACTCCACAAATGAAGTGCCTACATCACTTCTGCTATACCTGCTCACACTCAAGCTTCCCTTTATTCTCCACTCGAGAGCAGCTAAACATAAATCTCGGTCTTCCCAGTAGCTTTGGAAGGTTTTCTCCTTGCCAAGTTTCCTCCCAGCTCTGGGAGGGCAAACAGCAGCCACACAGCCCCTTTTGTGCTCCGGGCTCAGCTAACAGACCCCACCTGGGCGGGCGGGCAGGAGGGCTGCCCTCGGCCATGCTCCCAGGGCTGGCACACCTTCAAAGCAGGCTTTGAGAGGGAGCTGCCAACGGGTCTCTGACAGCAAGGGCACCTCACTGAGCTCCAGTGCTGCGAAGAAGGAGGGGGTCTGCAGGGCGGAGGCCTGGCAGCCCACCAGTACCCAGGCTTGGGGTGCTGGAGACTCCCGGGGAGATGATGCTTGCAGATGGGAGCCAGGGCATGAGAGATCAGCCTTGGAGGGGAAAGCTGGATTTTGTCTTTCTGTTTGAAAAGCACAAAATACAGACCCAAGTCTCATCGAGTTCACTGAGGGATGAAAATCACACCCTACTACTTTAGAAATGGGACTTCCTCACCCCTGTTCTCTCCAGGATGTAAAAATTCTGATGCAGTAGAGGGTGTGGACAGGACCCAGATGGAGGTGCTCCTGTCCCAACTCCTCACTACCTCACCAAAACCTCCCCATTCCCTCCACTTTGCCCATGGACACGTGAGTGTCCCCTGTACTGCAAAATCAGCCAGAGCCTCTGGGGCACCACTGGCAGTGGTTAAAATTAGCTTTACAGGATAGTCCTGTGCCCTATCCCGCTTTTAAAGGGGCAGCACCTTCCAGGGCAGGAATGGAAAGACCACCCAGGACCCTGCGGTGCCCAGCACCATGCTACACCCGAGGCCCTGGCAGCTGTAGCTCTGCAGCTGCGAGGGCACAGGCAGGGCTCATTGCGGTGGGCACTGGGTCCCCAGTGCTGGCGGGGCTGAGGCACATCTGCTGGCTGCGGGGCCAGTGGTTCTGGGTGGTGATGGGCACCGAGGTCTGTCCTGGGCCAGAAAACTGTTCTGGGGGTCACACCGGGAGTTGGTGAAATCTTGCAGTCACCTGGGGACAGGGTCAGGTAATGGGGAAAGCAAAAAACAAACAGGGGAGAACAACAAATCATTTGCAATGGCTGCTCTTCCTCTTGCTTTCTCTCACATCTTGTTTTTTTTCCCCCATTATCGTACTGATTCTTTGTTTTTTCTTTTGGCTTTCTGACTTTTTATATCACTTTCTTTTCCCTGTCTCTCTTTTTCTTTCCTTTTTTTTTCCTCTCCTTTTTCTGCACTTCTCTTTTTTCTGTGCAAACCATGGCCCAGGTTTCATTCACATCTTACCTGGCGTGTGTCTGCTGTTTGTGCACAGTGTCACAGTCTAGGTTGCGGTTTGCATGCATTGTTGATGCACTCCCATTTCTTCTTTCCTTTTTATTTTTAAGAAAAAAATTGTATAATTTTCCTGAGTGGTGACTTCATATTAAAAAAATCCAACACACTTTACAACCTTACCTAATGCCCTTCTCCCTCCCATGTCAGGCACTGGTCCCTGCAAAGGGACACACAGGGACCCAGTGCACAGTAGTGCGTCACCACTGCCCACTCCTGTCCTAAGGAGACCAGTGCTGGAGGAAGAGCCCAAGGTCTCAAACACCTCCAGACAGGTCTGCAGAAGATGGGATGACAACACCTTTCACCCTCTCCTGCAGCATCTTCTCCCCCAGCCCGGCCCCTTGGGACCACTGCAATGGGCAGATCACACCGAGGAGGGTGCCTGCAGACTCAGGAATGCTTCGCTTATACTTCCATCGTGGCAGGAATGTATTTACTTATAAATGAAAAAATGAGACTGTGACCTCATGTCTGGGATGAAGCAGGTCCTGAGAAGCCATGCAGAACAGTTCCTGTTACTGCAGGGACCAGAATAGCAACATCCAACCCAAGGCTCTGCTAGTGGATGGATTAGCTTCAGAAAGACACTTTGGGAACATTCCCTGGGAAGAGGAGGATATTTTTCTTTTCCAAAAGGTCCTTAGGAATTAAGATACAAGGGGGAAGTGAAGAGGAAGGTGGGCAAAGCCTGCACCCTTCAAAATACATGGTGATTCTCCAGCCCCTCTCTTTCCCCTGCATTTCTCAAGACCCTTCACAGAGGGAGGGCCCTCCATCGATCCCAGAAGCTGCACAAAGACCCTTCCCTTTAGAAATACCCCTCCATTCCCTGAGCTTGCCTCTCAGTTTTCTCCATTTCTTGTGTCGGGGCGATACCGGTGCAGTGATGCTGCAGAGCTGGGGCCTGGCTCCATCTAACTCCGTCTTGGCTGTATCCTCATGAGCAGCACCAGGTTTCTTGGATGTGCACCACCAAAACACAGCGCTTCTTGCCCTGAACGGGTTCAAACACCTTTAAAATAAAGTTAGGGAGTGCTCCAAAACAAACTCTCCTTTCCATTTGTTCATCAAAATTTCCAGTCTGAGATTCCTTGCTTGGGGAAAAAAGTCTTCTCCCGGACTGGGGAGCAGCCCGGTGGGAGGTGGAAGTGCCCATTAGCCGTGTCTGGGGGCTGGTGGGAAAAAAGCCCCCAGCCCCCACCCTTCCCGGTTCAACCCACGCGAGACGCGAGGGGACAGGGACGAGCGGCTGCCGGGCGCGATCGCACCCACAGCACCGGGGATCCCTGGGCGGGGGGAGGGGGGGTACCGGAGGAGCCCGGGTGTCCCCGGACGGGGGGGACCGGAGCCTCCCCGGGGCCAAGCCGCCCTTCCCCGGGCCGGGAGCCACTAGAGGGCAATCGCGGCGTGTCCCACGCGTGTCCCACGCCGGCGGCCGGACCCCGCCCGGGGGCATGCGCAGGGGCTGCTCGGGGGTCCGCAGGGCCCCCACGCCAGGGCGTCTGTCTTTCCTGAAGATCAAAAAAGAAAAAAAGAGACGCCTTTGTGAACTCTTTTGCTCGGTTCGAGCACCGCGGGTGGGTAAGGGGGCCTCACGGG
>Ga0065711_1028055_pt1 | contig 44023 bp, 26 predicted proteins | sample Hoacrofraction12_FD_59098 | JGI IMG/M metagenome (GOLD analysis project Ga0065711, IMG submission 59098) | Hoatzin crop microbial communities from Cojedes, Venezuela - Epithelial fraction 12 v2 (version 2) | ecosystem: Host-associated > Birds > Digestive system > Esophagus > Crop | place... | reverse complement strand
GGGGTTTTTTTTTTTTTTTTTTTTTTTTTTTTTTTTTTTTTAACTGGAAAAGAGAAATTATATTCCATGGAAAATTTAGGCTTAAAATAATTAAGGCATTTTCCTCATCCAGCATTGTTCTTGATGTGTTTTCTTTGTAACTGATGATGCATATTGCTGCCTGTAACTTGAATGAGTGGTAGCGGTGGACTCCTAACAACTCTCATTTTTGAATGTTACTCTTCCTTCAGGAGACCCTTTGGGTGAATCAAGACAGGAAACTGAGATGGGCATCTGGAAATAAAACTGTGTAGTAAAAAGACGGGGTTTACTTTCATGTCAAAGTACTTTATATTTCATGGAAGGATTTGCCAGATTTATAAGCTAGAGGTCAGAAGGATGGAAAGATCTGTCTGCTTTCTTTTTGTCCTTGTGACACTTACGTTTGTGATATCAGACCTAGGGATTTGTTTTCATAATTTTGTGTATCTTAGTTCTGGGTTTGATTTTTTTCTGCATTTTTGGTTTTAAATCAATTTTGTATGTGTTTTTTTGAGTCAGGGCCTCTGCACACATTAGTACAATATTGTTTTAAGGTAACGGAAATCTTTAAATTTGTAAAATGTTTGATCGTTTTTTAATCCATTTAACATGTGCCTGTTTTCTTTTTGTTCCCATGATTTGTGCCTACCAAAGCAGTCTTCGTAGAATTGAGGATATTCTTATTGTAATATTTAATATCCTTAAAATAATATTTCATTAATATGTGCACAGGCAAATAAAAACCATAATAAAATATGATAAATTAAAAGTATAAGTGTTTATTTTGTATTACCACTTGTCAAGAAAGATGAGTGGATGAAAACTAAGCTATTATATTTATGGAACTTGTGGTTATTTCTGATTTTTTATTTTCTTTTCAAGAAACTAATACAATAATCTCTTTCAAGTTTTGGGCAGTTAGATTTTTTTCTTTCTTGTAGTAATTAGCGTGAATTGATTTTTACAGGAAAAGTTTATAATTTGTTGTGGAATCTGATACTTCCATTAAAAATGTAAAATGTTAATGTTTAGTAATGGATACCGTTTGACAGACCTGAGCAATTGCCTCGTCAGTGCATGACACTTCATGCTGCTTTTTACGTGTTCTACTCCAGACTAGTACAGTTTCTTGCGGTGTGAGGAGCTAGCACTTTCTCATTAATTGCTAGCTGTCAATCTTTGAGATTTCCTATTTCCGTTGTATTTTTTGCCTTGTTTTGTATTGATTCATAGTCAGATTTTCTCTCCTGAGGTGAGTTTGCTTAGTTTTAGAATGTATGCTTAAGAATGAATTAGGTAATTTCACTAGCCTTAATTCATTAGATTAATATAAATAGTCCAGGGTAAACGAAGATTGTGCCTGTGTGAGTGATCCTGTGTAGGAAGTGTTTGCTTTTTCTGTATCAGTGGTCTTTTTATGATAGCTGCCCAATTTATTAGTTTTCTTACTTAAAAGCCAGTAGATCTAGCTGGTGACCTCAGCTTGTCTCTGTAAATGTAAATTGGTAGGCTGAAATGCAGTATGAGGAGTTCAGAAAGAAATCAAGATAACACTAATGGGTAACAAATTAAAAATACTAATATAAAAGATGTTTTCACCATTGAGGTTTGACTAAAATAGTTTTTGACTTTTTGTGGTCTGTGATGAAATTGAAAAATTTTAAATAGGGAACTTATAGTACCTGCTGGCTCATAATAAGAAATAAGTTAAACTTTTCATGGTTCTAGTTCAACTGCAATTGTAATACGTTAATTGACTGTGTCAGCTATCACCTGCTTATTAATTCAGGTTGTTATCACCATATTATCAAGCTCTGCCTTGGTGGGGGGGACATTGCTAGAGTTAGAAAACAAATCTGGGATAGTGAAGTACTTTTTAATATGCTTTGAATACAAAATTATCTTCCCAAATGCATATATGTAGAGACTGTATTAGATAATAAGCACTGAAGTAGACATTATTAATATAAGTATGCTGTGGCCCAAGAGCCTGTATTTTTGACCTAGGAGCAGAAAATCAGTGCATAGGAACCACACCTGTACCTTATTTTTCTTACCCCTAAAAACCTGTTTAATTAAGACATTTGTGCCATTCCAGCTTTCTCACTGTCATGGCACATGGTGTTGGTAGGTGGTTGGTTGTGATCTGTAGATGGACTGCACCTTGCACCGGGGTAGGGGTGTGATGGGAAGGGGGAGGGCTGCGGAACTGGTGGCACCAGCAAGCGTATGACCAGGGGGTCCTCACATGCAGGGAAGGCAGGAATGAGAGAGAGACCATGGAGCTAATCATGGTTCACATCTGAGGCACCAAATGTGCGTTCCCGTCCCGTGCGTTGGAAGAAAAAGCAGCCCAATGCCTCCTTTAAAGGGCATATAATAAGTCATAGAAATGTGTTTGGTTATTGAGATTTGTAAGCGTCAGTATGGAAGTGTTTACTCCAATATTTGGAAGCTTTAAATGATACTAAATATTGTACAAAAGAAAGTCCCACAAATCTTCACCTTGCTTGAAGTCACAACCTTCAGCAGATCGGTAGAATCAGGCCTAAACTCCCTCCGTCTCAGTTTCCTGATGACACGAAGTGAAAGACAGACTTTGCAATGCATCTCGCTGGGTTGTCAGCTTCCAGCTTCTGTTGTACACACTGCACGCTCTGATTATCATTTTGTGCGTTAAGATCCACATGATAAAGATATTTCAAGATACAATTTATTAACGCTATCCAGTTCTCTTCCCCTTACGTGTTTATTGTATAATGGCATGGAGTGATGGCACACAGGCAGTTTCCGTGATGGACAGTGGAAATCCGAAATTTCCCACAACTGAACATTAAAATATTCAAAAGAATCAAACATATTTCTTCTAATAATTAAAAATACCTGATATTTAGTATTGAAAGCAAAACAGTGTCCTTATTGCTTAATGATATTTTAATCTGATTATAGAGAAATGCAGGATTCTAACTAAATTGCTCTGGCTTTAATTTTTACTTTTTGAAAAAAATAATTTCAAAATATTAATTCAGCTTTTTGGAGTACATTTTAATTCCAGTACATCCATTTATCAGAATATTAGCTGTTTTCTAGATAAATCTCGTGTGTCCATTTTCAGATTCAGTCTATCTTTCTCTTAATTTATATATTTTAAAGACTTGCTTCCCTGATAAAGAATATTGTGCCATTATGAGATACCGTTATGTAATTTTTCTTAACATTTATAGAACATAAGTGGGTACGAGGGTACTAGTGTAGAGGCAATCTCTGTGATAATAAGCTTTCATAAGAAATTACTTCCCTTCTGTTTTGAAGAAGGAGAAAATTACAAATTTGAGGAAACATTACAATTTGAGGAAAACATGAAGCTAGAGGGAGTGGAGAAAATTAGTCTCGGGGCAGGGGGAAGCAATGTGGTATTTTTAGACTAAATGTGCTCTAATAGATAAACTGTTACCTCAAGAAATTGTGCCTCTCTGAATTTAATAAACTTTTTCAAAACAATACTTAACATCACATTTTATATGCTTAGTTTTAATTGTCATATATTGTAGTTCATAGAATCATAGAAAACTGGGTTTGAGGGGAACTCTTGAGGTTGTCTAATTAGGCCTCCTGCCAATTTATATTACACAGCAGGGACACACAGACTTTAAAAAATCTCTTTTATTGTTTGTTTCCTCCTGGAAATAAGAAAATACTGCAAAGTATGCATGAAACTGGAATTTAGACTATTGTTAGGAAATTCCCTAGCTTTACCAAGTTATCAATTTTAGTGAACTTAAGAAAACCGTTTCATGAACTTTTTCACATTTCCATTCATCACTTAAAAACAGGTGGGTTTTTTTTTCTTTTTAAGGGCCAACTGATGAAATTAGTTTGGTGAATTTGTTAATGACCACAGCATAATGGCAGCTCCTTCCATATCTGTTCCATGGTCCTGTTTTCAAGCGACTTCAGAAAAAGCTATTCTAGTATGTTTGCTGATTTCTCCTAAAGCAGGGTTTTTTGACTGCTGTACTTCCCTTACTACCATCATTTCAAATTCATTCTGATCTGCAGTCTGCTTCTAGAATTTACTGTCCTGCAGGATACTTCTCTTCAGTTTTCTCCCCTCCTGCTACACGAGGTGAGGCTCTGAGAGCTAGGTTTTTTAACTCTGCAAAAGGCAAGGCTGAGGGGAATCTCACCCCTGTCTTCAGCCACCTCCTGGGAGGAACAGAGAAGGCAGAAGCAGGTTGTTTCAGAGATGCCCAGGGAAAGGAAGAAAGGCAGTGGGCACTGGTTGCATCAAGGCTCGAGCAGGCTGCTGGGAGAGGTTGTGCCGTTTCCATTCTTGAGAAATTTAAAGTCAACTGGAGAGTGCCTTGAGCAACCTGGTTCAGCTTGGAATTCACCCTGCTTTTGTATAGGGTTGGACCAAACAACCTCTACAAGTCACTTCCAGCTTAAATTATTTCGTGGTTCTGATTTGTCACAGTAAAATTTCTGGTGGGGCGAAGGAAGGAGCAACTTGCTTTGGTGTTGTTTCTCCCCCTGTAGAAGTACTCTAGGCAAAAAATAAAGTTTTTAGATTTTGGTTTATGGCCCTCTTAACCAGTCTGAACACTTGCTCTCCTGAGTCATTGTAATTACAGCCCTACTTAAGTCTTATTTCTTTAAGAGCACAGTATACTGCTAAGAATGTAACACCACTAAATTTAGCATGGTATCTCAAATTCTGAACAGTCGCCTGTACTTCTACCAGATCTATGCAGGAAGTATATACGCTACTCAAGATAGACTTACATGTGTCAGGTATGTACTTCACTGAAGCAGTTATACAGTTGGTGGTATTTATATCTGTCTTCTTTCTTCTGAACTTCGTTGTTGCTGCTGTTGTGATATGGAATTCATTTGAATAGGAAGATGAGAATTCAACCCTGTATACAGTGCAGAAGGAAGATAACATTTCCTTGGTTCTTAATTTTGTCACTATACAATTTTGGGCCCTTTTACATTGCAAAACCTTGAAGATTTCATTTAAGATCAAAAAGAATGAGCCTGTGTGATAAACTGAGGAATATTTTGCCATCTTGGTAATACTAGTTATACATGCTGTAAGTATTGCAGTCTTATGTAATGATGAAGAGCTTAGGTAATACGGTTTGGCGCTGTTACAGCCCTGTTGAGTCTTTACTCTGTCACAGGTTTCACTTTATAACCTTTGGCAGTAATGCGCTTCCCACAGTGAAACTGCATGTAACATCTCTTAGAGTTTTAAGGTTCTCTGTTACAGATTTCAATGTTTTATATGTTTTTGCCACATGAGACAATTACATGGTTTATGTATTGGGTCTCCATTGTCACCAGCTTATGTTTTCATGTTCTTTCTATCAGTTTAAAATTTTGGGACTGCTTTATCTGACTGTGATAAGGCTTTGCAGAATGAATGTTGCCAGAGCTGAGTTGATTGGAGACTGGAGCCCAGCAGCAGCAGGCTTTTTAGCCGCCATTCAAAGGAGTCAAGTATTTTCATAGACCTTTTCAGTAGAAATGCTTCTGCTTGCATTGAGCTCAGAGCTTTCTATATAGTACATTATATCTCTGCCATGCAAAACATTGGCTATTTTCCAGTGGGGAAATGTAGCTCAAGTAGCGTGTTAATGTTGTCTCTGCTAACCTCAAGGCTCTTATCTGTGTTGCTGCTAGAAGCCAAGTGGCTTTCTTCAGCATCCTTTTGATAACTCTGCCTGCTGCTACTAAATGTGACCTTGAAGTGTACTGGAGTTTAATGGTCTCAATTCTAGCTGTTATCTCCTACACTGCATTGGTTAACTAGGCATGATCTGTACCAGTATGCTAATTTAACGATATTCTTTGTATAGATGTAGCTTTTCTGTGCAAGTCCTTACAGGCTTTTGAATCTGAAAAACTGTCATGTCAAGATGACACTTTATTGTTCAACATGCTTCCTCTATGTAACTGAGTCATACCTGCTCACTTCAGTAACAAAACCATGTATTTTGCTACCATTAACCATGGTGAGTCAGCTTAGGTAAGGCAAAATTAAGTTTGTGGCCTATTTTGTTTTGTTTTTCGTAATAAACAAGTCACAGTCTGGAACATCTTATAAGAAAAAATAACAAAGTAACACATTTCTGTGTGAAATAATTTCATGTTATAGTTGGGGTTTTGGGGGGATTTGGGAGGCATTTCTGCTCCTTAGAAAATTATTGATCTTGCTAATAAATGTATTTAGGGCCAGAAGCAGATACAGGAGAAAAAAATGTAAGCAGTCAGTCAGATGACAGAGATTTACTTTCTGACCTTGGGATCAGTTGCCCAGGTTCCTGTGTCTGGGAGTCCTCCCTGTAGGGTGAAGGCTCCCGTCACACAAGAGGAAAAATGCTGAACAATCCCTTTTCCTTCCCAGTTAATGACGAGAAAGCTGTTTTCTGGTTTGTGTTTCTCTTGTGATGTATGTGTGTTTTAGAAAATGACAGTCGCATAGGCATGAAGGTAGCGACGCTTGTGTGAGAAGAGGTGTTTTTTCTAATTAACACTGAATGCAGTTAGGTTGATAGTAATTGTAAATTAAGAATAAGTTCCTGTGTTAGAATAATTGAATTAAGTTATTACAGTTTTGTGTAAGAAAAACAGTTGTAGTTGAACATAATATGGCTGGCACCATGAAAAGCAGCTTTTTTGTGCAAGTTCACCCCTTAGGGAGTAATTAAGCCGTTACACATACCATACTCCTGGCATCTAACGTACTTGCAAATGAAAGCACCAAAGCTGGGACCCTGTATAGCCATGTGTGTATGTATAGAGAGAGCCAGTGGAGATAAATGGACATCTCTGAGGAGGTGACTCAAAACACCTTATTTACATAGTTAAAGTATGTGACTGCTACCCCTGTGTGTAAAATGGGCTGAATAAAATTCTTTGAGCCTTACCATGCGTGCTTTCTGACAGCTAGAGAAATAAATAACAAATGAAGAGCCGTATCCAGCAGAGTTCTGCTGGATAAAGTTCTTTCAAGAAGGACAATGGTGGGTTTGTTTACTGGGGCGGAGAAGTGACATAGTAGCTAGAGCATACTAAAAGGATTACCACATCTGTCCTGGTCTAAATCTTCTCTTGGATTGCCTTTATGGTCACAGGCAGGCAGCATAACTTGTCCGAGCTTCAATTTGCACATCAGCAGAAGTGAACCTTCTTACGGCGTTGCTGTTACAGGTTTGGAGCAGGGGAGGTTTCTGAAACTTAATCAACGTTTATTAACTTGACTGAGTTGCCAGTTCCTTCCACAATCTCCTGTCCTTCTAGGGGAAAAGCACAGGAAATTACTCTGTCCGTAGTAACACTGGTTCTCTGTGCAACATTTCCCTCCCATCCTTCAGGACGCCTCTTTGACCTTTTTCACACTATTCCCCCAAAAAACACTGGGGACTTTCAGGTTGTTCCAGAATCAGTTTTAAACCTTTGCAGCCTCCTAAACATGTTCCAGGCTTTCCTGGATATCAGCCCACCAGGTTGTCTTTTTGGACTCTTCTGTCTGCTTACAACGCCAGTTAATTTGGCTGCCCAGACTTAAATCCATTTTCTTCATTTTCTCCCTTATCCTGTCTCCAGCACCAAGCAAAGAGGAAGCCAAACCAAGTCTTCTCCAGAAGGAAGAATTGTATCACCCTGTCCTTTAGTTCTTTAATTCTTCAGGTATTTCTTGGCTGAATAGCAAGCTTGATGTACCTTTCAGACACAGTCAGAATTTATGTTCATGTTAATCAGTTACCGGCATGCATGCATGCAGCTTTTGTATCTGTACGGTAAGAGTATTTATACTTGCCTTATCAGAATATTTTTGAGGCTGGATTAATTATAGTTGATCACTGTAGTAAATACACTTTAAGGAGTATCATAGATAATACTCCTTGCACAGTTCTGAAAATATGTTAAAACAGTTTAAAAGCCTGCTGCCAAATGAGATTTTCTAATAAATACTTGATTTTTACCCTGTAGCTTGCTATCAGTGTCGTATTTTAAAACTGGAAGAGAAAAGGTGATACTAACAGGGAGAAGAAGGAACTTTACAAAGGTTGTGCTAATCCTAAGAATGTTTGAAAAGATAATAAACCTAAGGCATTTGGAAACAGTTCAGGGTTTTCTAATTAGATATGACATGATATGATATGATATGTGATGTGATATGATATGATATGATATGATATGATATGATATATAGGCAAGATTACTCACCTTTTAAGTTCACCCTTCTTTATTCAAATCAAACCATGCTTCACTGATTTACTACAAGTCCTGGAATTTAGTTCTCTGCTACTGCCAGCTTGTCTTAGCAGTGTAGGAAAATTTGTTACACTTTAGTTTGCAATCTGATACGAGAACAAGGTGTTTTCAGAAAAGCAGATGTTCTTTTTACAACTGCAGCGTCCTGGGTTCAGCCCCTCTTCGCAACAACTGGCTTTGCTGGTCCCGGCTTCTGCAGGCGCTGCCAGCGTTTCAGTACCGAGGAGGAACTTGCTGCCTTTGTGCTAAAAGGAACAAATTAAACGCTGTGCTGCTCAGGCTGGTTTTTCTCAGCTGTGCTCTGTGGATCCAGTTGCTTTTGCTGCGCGGCAAAGTGGACTACATTTAAGTGAATCTCAGCTGGACTGACTGGCTCAGACACAGCTTCTGCTCCCTGGATGGTTTTCTTTACGGCTTCTGGGCTGAAGCTAGCTTGCTTCTGGCCAGTTGGGAATGGAGAGAACAAACTGGCATTTGTAGCTTTGCATCTGTACATATACCTCTAGAAAACAGGTATTTAAATAATTTTAATAAATTAGCAAGTCCATCCTACAAAAATATTATTAAAATATGTGGGAGTAACTTGTTCCGAAAAACCTTCAACAAAGATTTCCACACTTTCCCCAGGCAGTCTTAGCTATGATTTCAATTACATAGCTTTTAAATTGTCCATCTTTCTTGCTGCAGTTTAAGCCTATGATCTCTTGGCAATTCCCAAGTCAAGAACTTACTTTTCTACAAAAAGATGATAAATCTCCTATACGTCTGAAGTCTATTATCATGTCTCTGCTCTTCCCTTCTCTAGCCTGAGTAAAATCAGTTCTTTCCATCTTTCCACATAGATCTTGGTTTATGTATCTCTGATGACTCTCAATGTCAATGAACCTTTTATATTTGAGCCTATTTTTCATGAAAAGTGACGCCCGGAACAGGACACAATGTTCCAGTTAAAGTTTGACTAGTACTACCTCGATATTTTGTTCTAAATCCCGAAGTTTCTAAAGTATTTTAACTGTTGAGTAATTGGAAGGCAGTACATCATCTCCTTTACTGGCATGAATTTACCTCAGCAGAAAATCTGGCCAAAGCATCTGTGTATCAAAAGAGAGTGTATGACTCTTTTTCCACTGCTGATGAGTAGGAAAGAACAGATCTTGTACTATTTTTACCAGATAAGCTGTGATCTGCAAATTAAAGCAAGATGATTATCCTTATGGGTCTGTTAGAACACCCATGTTCTGGTGCAGTGCAGGTCAAAGTGCACTCGAGCCACCCAAACCATAAGAAGATAACAGCCAAGTTTGAGTATGTCCCCTCTCTGGTCTGAATGTTTGGATCTGAAGCAAATGCATTTCCTTTTCCTCTAACAAACCTGAAAAAAAAAACTTTGTCAGCTGTTTTATTGCCTTACTTTAAACAGGATGCTGTATGTTTTAGTAACCAGTCACTTTTATACATCCCAATTAAAATGATGCTTTTTTCACAACATCAGGTCATTGCTGGCTCATCTTCAGATTGGGCTAGCAGTAAGCTAGCTTTTTTTTCTGCGAGAAAATAAGTTTGTGTGGTTGATTATTGCTACCTAAAAGCACTCCTTTACTGTTGCTGTAAATGGATTGCCTTCCGTTTAGTTCAGTCTGTTCCTCTAATTCAGGTTTATTTTGAATGTCAGCTCTTCTCTCCAAAAGGCAATGCAGCAGTTCTACTAGCGCAAATTTACAGTCTGCACAGGTAATGAAATATACTGTATATAAATTTCACCTTAAAAATGTATTCATAACCTATATGAAAATAATCCCTATAAAAGTAATTAACCCAATTGCTTTTACTTTTTCCTCATGGATGTATTTTACCAATGAAAAAGCCTGTAGCTTAAATATATTTATTCTAAATTCTGCATCTTAGAACTTGAAACTGAATTTGCTGAATATATTTTCAGGATTAGTTAACGAAATCATATGGGCGTTTCATGATGTCTTTTTCAGCCTTGGGCTTTTGGAGTCTTGGGTGTTTGGTTTGGTTTTGAGGTGTTTCTGCTCTCCTTTCTCTGTGTTTCTACTTCATCAAACAAAGTAATTATCTTGGCTTTTGGCATTACAATATCAAATAAACCATGCCATTGTCAATGCATCCTGCTATGCTAGAATATTACTGGATGTCATCTGCAGGTATTAAATGAAGATAGGAATAGGCTGATTGTCCAATCTTAATTTGTTGCTGTATTTCTCCGAAGAAATGAGGCGAACAGTTACCACAGTGAGTGGACAGAACGTTCTCTGTATCCGTGCTGCTGTGCTGAAGCTGGCAGAACAAGGCTGGTACAAGCTGGGAAACCGGGCTGTCCTGCTTTCAGTCTCAGTTGTGTACTTCCAATAGTGAGCAAGCAAGGATTCATCTTTTACAAGCTGTAATTTCTCCATAGATGGGGCTGAGCCTTGTGGCTCATGGACCTTCAAGATAAAGTTGCTTGCATATGTTTCTTCACAATAAATTGTCTATATTGAAAATCAAGGTGATCATAAATCATATGCAGGGCCAGAAAGCTAATAGGCAGGTACAGCTCCTGTATTCAACAACACAAGTACACTTGTACTCTTTAATATTCTTGTTACTTTGTTTCTCTACTGGGGAAAGACCAATTTTATGAATCAATGGACATTGACATAAGAAGGCATTTTCTTAAAAGACCGTTTGAAGCTTTCAGGTTTTTTGAAGTAGACATATGGTGTTTAACAGCAAGGACATTTTCTACAAAATTACTGTTGGGACCTCATTAGGTTTTAAAGATTAGAGATGACCAATCAGGCATGCTCCAGGAGTTTCCTCTACTATGGCTAATACCTGTTTTTATTAGCAATATGACTTATTTTCTTTTGTATCATGTCCAGCAAAATGAAATTTTCACTTATTATCAGCGAATTGGATTTTGGTTTCAGGAATAAACCATGCATGTTCTTCATTGTGCACAGAGTTTCTTCTCTTCTTCTCCAAAGAACATGGATTATGATGAAGAAGGTAGGAAAAAGAATCCCTTACTAGATTGCAATCATCAAGATTGTATCACAAAAAATTGAAATTGTCAGTTTCTTCATTTAAATTAACATTACTGGAGAAGTCGGTGTCTGTTGCTCAATCAGGGATTCCTGGGTTTTTTACATCAGCAGTTTTTGTTCTCTTTTTTCTTTAACATTAATAAAATATCCTTGTAAATTGGCCAGATTCCATGCACGGTATTGTAATTTAGTAAAATTCAGTGTTACTCATAATTTTCAGAAGAGACTGCTGCAGATTGTAAACCTTCACTATTCAAAATAATAAGTGCTGAAGAAGTAGCCAGCCTTTTAAAAAGGCTTCCTAGAACAAAAACTTCCATGCTCAAAAATACATTACTGCTAAAAAGAAATACTGTCATTTTCCTGCAGTGGTGATAGAACAGTCTGTAGAATAGATATCTGTTGTCCTTCTTAATGTATTGCCTGACCTAGTTTTCATCAAGTGCGGCTACCGTGTAAAGAATCGCCATCCAAATGAAAATTATGGCAGAAGAGTTCCAGTTTTAAAATGATTTATGTCAAATGATCGTGTACATAATTGGAAGTAGTTTTTTAAAGCACTGTCTTGTGTCAAATTTAAAAGGGAAAAGAATGGAATACTGAATGCCAAGTAAAGTTTTGGTATCTAGAAAAAGATTAGCAAGGGAGACATAAAAGTGTTCATTTTCTCTACCACCATTCTTCTATGGAAAATAAATTTTCTGTCTCGTTTGAACTTTCAGTCTTCTGGCAACAAATGTACATGGCCATAGTAGTTGGCTTTTTTAAAAAAAAAAATAGGCATATGAAAAAACCCACCCTTGTGTAGCCTAATTCCCTTGGCGTGCATGTGGGAAATTTTGAATTTAGCAAATGGAACAAGTGTGGTCTGAATCTGCTCTGTTTGGTAGCAGTTGATCAGTTGCGTCAAAACAGTCCAGCTTACTTGGAATTAAATTCTGCACATTTTTGAAGGAAACACTTGCAAACATTACCACGCTGCAAAAGTGTCTGAAACAGTTGGTGCTGGTACAACACTGGCCAGGCAGGAATGGAATTAAAATATTTCCCCTTCGCCGTCTGCTCTAGGCTTATCAGCTGCTAATGCCATGCAGAAACTGTGTCTGTCTATGATATGCTGATCCAAACTGATAATATTTTCCTGCATAAACAGTTTTATTTTGAAATAAATCTTTCAGCAGTTTGGGCTTTAACAATCATGTTTTAACTGCAGTCAATGTGTCTTGCCCCAGAACCTCCAGTGCATCAAAATCTGCTGCCCTTCACAATTAATAACATCAATTGCAGTGACATGAGTGGAAATATTCCAGGTTTACAGTGCAGACTAGCTAGTGACTTCATATTGGAAAGTATTCAAATTCTGAGTCTAAATGAACTAGACACAGAGCATAAATTTAACTTTATATTCTTTGAAAGTACTAAAATATTTTATGCAAATGGCCCAAATATTGCAGACTGCATATAGTGAATTTCGATCATTTCTTTTAGGAAACCTGAGCAAAGGAAAGGGATTACTTGGAAACGAACTCTAGAAAAGTTTACTGTAAATTTAAATCAGTATAAACAAAGACTTATTTTAGTGGTTCTTGCAGTTCAAAAATGTAGTTTTTAAACTTTATTTTATGTTTTTTATTTTATTCTTTTTGCTGAAGACAGCCAGTGACTGTAATTCATCTCCCACCCCTCTACTGGTTGTATGGGTCACCCTGAGTCAAGGTATATCACTCCTGTGAGATCATGTGCTTCATATTTTCTTCTGTGTTCCCATTCTGTCAAGCAAGTGATGCTCAGTCAGCGTCAGGGACTAGGAACGCAACATGCTCAGCCCATGCCACCTCCTGTCATGGCAATGTCTTTTCCATGCCTGCAGAAAGAAGGGGAAAAAAGGTGATATACCACCATATATGAGACATTTACATTTTCTCACTCGTTGTGACTCCTGAGATGCTCAGGACAGCCTTAGAAAGCTGGTCAAGAGCCAGAGATACTGTGCGGTATGCCGATCATGTCAAGTACATGGGTCCATCTCTTGCGTGGTATACACAGGAAACCAGGCAAATGACCATATCCAGAGGTAAAACTTCATCCATCTCCAGAGATGAAGTCCTGATTAGATGATTTACTAATTTTCTTAGTTGTTAATGACTGCACTCTTCCTAGTATTTGGTGTACATTTTGGAAGCATGACTTTTGCATTGGTGTGGTTTTACATTCATGTATCTTTGTTTTGTTAGCTAGATGAACCTAAATTTAAGCGCCAGTGAAGCTGTTATTTACAAGATTTTATTTAATACATACATAGTTTTGCCATGGTTAGTGAAAAAGATATGACTTATTAAAATATAAATAATTTGTTACACATAAAATGTCTTTCCCTTAAAGCTATAATTTGATATTCCATTTAGAAATAGCAGTGTGGATTTTCTTAAATTAGTTGTTTAGTTAAATAAATCTTATTAAACCCAGATAGTCTGTTTCGGTAAGTGGTAGGCACCTGAAGACAGGTAACACACAAAAAGCCAGAAATACACACTCACAAACACACGAAAAACTAAATGCAGCTTAACTGTGTGTCCCCTCCTGTTTTATGTTCCCTGTTGGAACTGAGGATCCTAGTGATAAAACGGAGTGTTCTGAGTTCGCGTGGTACAGCCAGAGATTGGCATGCCAGCAAACATGACAGGGAGGGAACAGATTGCTTCACTTCACAGATATAGATGATTTAACCTGTTTACTATGTATGGCACACAGTCGTTAGTCTTTGAGGAAAAAACACCTTCGCAGGCTGTGAGTGTTTGCTGATACCACTTGCTTCTAAACTTGCACCTCATCAATTCATTATTTAAGGAAGTGAGGAAGGAAAGAAACCATGTCTTAATTTGTGTAGGTGGATGGTAATGCAAGAGCCAGCGAAGCAAGAGGACAACATGCAGTGCAGCCAAGAGCAAAACTTCTTCCAGGAGAGAGAACGTGTTGCTGTCCTCGTGCTGCCCATGCTTATGCAGACCAGAAGAGCCCCAGTAGCACCAGCATGCTGGTTGGTGATGCGGGTAAATGGCAAAAGGGAAGAAGAAATGGGAAAGATGGGCCTGACTTCCCCCTCTTTCTGTCCTCCTTCATTGTAACCTACCCTCCCACGCTGGACTTGCTCTAGGAGTTTTTGAAAGCCATTTTCAGAGGGATAAAGGACGAGCAATCCAGTATCTGTAATTGTCTATCACAGACTTCAGAGAAAGTCACTGAGCCATGGAGACTGCAGCAACTTCAGTCTTAAAGTTTTGGCCCTCCATAGCTGCTTCTGTCAAAGGATGTCGCACAGCTTTAAAGACATTGATAAGGTTGGCTTCACAATGCTCTGTGAGAGGAGGATAACTGAATTATTGTTCTAGTTTGCTAAAATGAAGAGCTGGGATGGGCAAATTCATTTTAGCTTAGCTATGTGGTTTAAGATATTTTTGCTTTGCTCAAATCTTTCCAAAGTCACAGGTTAATGCCGAGATGCCAGAGGGAGCAAAAGGGAATGTAATTTTGGCTTTGCCAACTCAGACCAAAGTTTTGGGTATTAGCGTAAACTATCATTGAAGCTAGGTTTCTGCTAGGAGCAAGGCAGATTTTCTCTGCTGTGTGCAACCTCTGAGCGAGGGCAGAGAAAAGAAGATCTCAAGAGGATGCCACTATTTATTAAAGAGTCGGAGTCCTACGTACTTCATCCTATGTCTCAGGGGAAGTTTGAGACTAATTGATAGAGAGATTCATTCCACCTTTCCTGAATCTGTATTTTGCTTCTTTAGCTGCCAGTTTACTTTAGGATGGAAAAGTGCAATGTGCAGGCACAGTGTTTCATTTTTTTGGTTTCTTTTCTAGAAAATAAACTATCTGCAGGTACTAAAAGGCCATCAAACGCCTTTTAAACAAGCAGCTGAAAACATGGCCATAACTGGGAAGAGTTTTGAAGTAGGAGTTATTGAATCAGGAGAAGTGGAATTTTGTAAGCACATTCCTGACGGACTGAGTGGGAGAAATCATGCTTTCTGGTGAGAGCGTGAAATAGTGCATGTGCATGTTGGGGTTTTATTAAAAGGTATAGTAAGCTGCACATGATTCCACTTGTTCAGCAAGCTAATTGAAATCTTTCTTTTCCATCTGTGGGCTAATCAAGAGCTCTGTAATAGTCACACACTTGAAATTTTTAACATTGTGAGACTGTTGTTTTGCTTCACTTTTCCTGTCTCAGTAATACACCTTGGAAATTGCAGATTCAAGGAGAGAATGAGAATTTTCTTTTTTTTTCCATTGCAAGAAAAGATAGCAAAAAAGAAAAATGTTTTTTCAGCAAGAACAGCAGAAGAAAAACAGGTGGATGAGCAAAATACAGTACTTTTTAGTTTGTTGGCTCCAGGATTCTGTTTCTTACCACCAGAACATCTGCAACTATATTAGAGGTTGTATAAACATCTGAACTGTGTCTGCCTTGATCGCACTTCTGTTTTGCGATTTCTGTTTACATTCTGTCATAATAGAGCTAGAGGTATTTTTCTTATTTTTCTTCCTCTGATACTTGGTAACTGTCACACCTTGTACTGATGCATGAGACCAAGAGAAGAACAAATTTTAGGTGGCCACGGGCTTTTTTGTTTTTTTTTTTTTTTTTAACATAACAAACTCTTAACTTCTAATGTAACCTGGTGTTGAGACTGTGATCAGAATCAGGAACCTGAACGCAGGAACGTGACCCTGTCTGTCCAATATCCTTTGTAAGCCCTGTAGCCATCAGTAAAATGAGTCTCTCCATTTCACAGTTAAAGCTGCTGCACTATTCTTTGACTTGGAGACTGAGTCTGCAGAGCAATAGTTAGAGCTCTCACCTGCAGTGCAGCTCCAGACCCTGTTCAGTGAACATGTTAAAAAGAGCAACTGATAGAGATGTGGGCTGCCTCAGATTTCAGGCCACGGTGCTAGTGATAAAGGCTGATGTGCCTGACTCTTCTAAGACATTTTCCAGTTCAAACTTTTGGTAGTACTGTTTCCACTAAAAGGTTGGGTTTCACTGGATTTTCTAATTTTTTTTTTTTAGTGGAAGTATTAATTCCCCAGAAAGCTGACCAGATTTAATGGACTGAAAGACTCTGACTCTGACTCTGACTTTTCAGAAGTGCTTTTAGTGTGCTGGAGAAGTCTAAAATGCAGTGGAAAAAGACAGCAATGTGAATATCCAACCTGACTGCCTACTGGTAGGCTATTTGAAATGTGGGGAACCTGGAGAAGATGCACTGAGTTCCTGAAGCCTTTCAGTAAGCTAAATAGGTGAACTCAGGCAAAGCCATGACATTCATGCAGAAGAAAACCATATAAACCAGAGCAGAAGGCAAAATCGGAACTTCTCATAAGTGAGTCTGTGACGCTCATGTTAGTTTGGTCCCAGTGACCCCGTTAAGGAACCCCGGTGACCCAGCAAAGCTTTTATTCCAGCACATAAAATCCTTAAATGTAGCTGATGCAAAGGATATTTATATGCTCAGAAGGAATACTGATGAGAGATTTTTCTCGAGCAAATTAAATGAAAAGAAGGTTTGTTCATAAGCAAGTGCTCTAAATCATAGTGAAGCTAACATCTTAATTTTGAGTTCAACTGAGAAAAAGTTGGAACAGCTATTTCAGATCCTGTACAGGGAATGCAAGTAATCTCAGAAGAAAAGCAGGTATTTCCTTGTCAAACCAATCATTCTCGCTTAGATTCTAGAATTGCCATTGACTGTCATTTCAAGCATGGTTTTTTTTCCTCCATCCCACAGGAACGAGAGTGAAGACAGATGGGAAAAAGTGGAGGGGAAAAAAAAAGACACGTTTTCTGAGCTGGAAAAGTTTGGAGGATGTTAGAAAGTGTAGTTAATGCAGGCCTATTTAGCCATGTTGGACTGAGATACTTTGATGGGCTGTATAAAATGCCTTGCATTAGATATTTATTTTTTGATAATACTACAAAACCTTGTGCACTTTATGAAGCACTAAATGTTAGCCTGGAACAGCCTTGGAACAGCCTGTGTATCACTGTCATCTATAAATCCAGATGTGCAATAAGATACATAGATGTATACAGCCATATTTTTATTTTTCTGGTGGAAATCAGGATTTACATTAACCCACACTGAAGGAGTGGATTATTCCTTTTTTAATTATATATTTGGGAGTGGCTCACTTAAGGTATATAATGAATTAATGCTGTTTGAGCTTTACTGCTTCTAATATATCAGAATACAATTGCCTCCATGCAACCTTGATATTAACATTAAGTGGAAATTTATTGTCCTTTGAGTTGGCTTGTAGCATTGGCAACAAACAGAATTACTGTTGTGGGGGTTTTTGTTGGGTTTTTTTTTGACACACAAGGATGATGAATTTCTCATAGCATATGAGATACAATTTCAGAGACAGATGAGAATCAGTCAATGGGTCACAGAAATGCAGTTCAAAGACCCATAGTTCATAAAATATTCATGTACTGCTATGAAAATAAAGGGAAAAAGGCACTTATGTAAGCTCCATATAAATACCAAAGAACTGAAGAGCTAACATAAAACTGTCTTTCCCATTCCACAACTGAATCTAACTTTCATATTTCAAGAGAAACTGTGTCCAGCCATGGCTTTTCTGCAACTGTCCCAGGGTGTATGCCATTTCCAAATATAATAGTTCAGTTCTTTGCTATTGTTCCTAGGCTGATGCATCATTTCTAAGCTATGCTCACTGTGACCAAGTGCAGAAAACTAGTTTGCCACAAGTTTTGGGGTTTTTTTTTCTGCATAATAATGCAATCTGCAAATGAAAAAGGAGCAGGAGGGAAGACACATCAGAGAATTTACTGGGTGGTTTAAACTTGAATGACGTTCCAAGAAAACCCTCCAAAACCCACCACCACCTCCAAATCAGAAAAAAAAATCTTAGCTTCCAGGCAATGAAAGCCTGAGAAGTAATTATGTTGTCTGTTAGCTAGCTCATAGCGTCCTTTACACTGTTACTACATATCATAGAATCATAGAATGGTAAGGGTTGGAAGGGACCTTAAAGATCATCTGGTTCCAACCCCCCTGCCATGAGCAGGGACACCTTCCACTAGACCAGCTCAGCGCTCCATCCAACCTGGCCTTGAACACTTCCAGGGAGGGGACAGCCGCAACTTCACTGGGCAGCCTGTTCCAGTGTTTCACCACCCTCATGGTGAAGAATTTCTTCCTAATATCTAATCTAAATCTGCCCTCTTTTAGTTTAGAGCCATTCGCCCTTGTCCTATCACTACACATCCTTGTGAAAAGTCCCTCTCCATCCTTCCTGTAGGCCCCCTTCAGGTACTGGAAGGCTGCTATAAGGTCACCCCGGAGCCTTCTCTTCTCCAGGCTGAACAGCCCCAACTCTCTTAGCCTGTCAAAATTTCTTTTGATTTTAGATAAGTAGCTATTTGTTTTTAAAATACAGCACTTCTACAATACCCACTAGTGACTTTACGTCTAGACTTTACGTACTGAAAGTTGTAGAGAAGCCCACAAAAAGTAATGAAAGGCTTAAAGTTTTGGTTAATGCTAATAACTGGCTTGAGCCCTAACGAAATCACTAAGTTCCACCCTGATTCTAATGTGGTTTCCATGGATTTTTCATCTTTCCCTTCTCTCTTTCATCTCCTTTCTTCCTAATATGGTACAGCAGTCACCATTCTTACCGGAAGAGATTGATGCAGTTTCCGCAAATGACCATCAGTACTGCTTCCCTGTTGGTTAAATAGATTATATCAGAAAGATAGAAGAAACTTTGCTTTCCAAAGTCAGAGCCAAAATGGATGTTTAGCCTAGACTCTTCGCTTGCCAAGGAATGCGAACTAAGGCTTTACAGATCTTTTGCTGCTATCTCAGTTTGTTGCTGCTGACTCTGTAGCCACCTCTCTTGCTTTTTGATTTTGAACACGCGTATGTGAGCCTGGTTTTGAAAAGCAGAGGTTTGATTTTAACACGAAGAAAAGCTAAGAAATTGGCCCTGCAATTTATAGAACACTGCTCATGAAAAGCTGGGCATTAAATGAACTGTTGAGGAATTCTACAGTCATGCAGCCAGATTACCGGAATTCAGAATATATTATGTGCTGAATATTGAACAAGTTAACTGGGACAGTTAGTGAAGAACTGGTGCATTTAGGCAGCATGGTTGAGTTGCAGGGGCAGGGGCAGATTTGGACAACAAGTTGAAAATGTGTTTTAGAGTATGCACCCACTCTTGTGAGAAACCTGGTTAACTGATCCTTGATAAGCCCGTTGCTCTCAGACAGTATTTGCAAAATTGGCAGTGACTTACTAAGCTCAAGTTGTACATAGTAAGGAAATGCAGTACAGGACATTTCAGATTTGGTAATGCAGACGGATAAAAATCTGTAGAAAAAATTGTCAAGACGTAAACTGTCTAGTTTGTAACTGAAAATCAGTTAGCATCATGCATCCAGCTATGCTCTTGCTTTTCTAACATTTCCTTGTGTGAAGCTGCCTTTTTAAGAGCTCTCGTTTTCCATCTCTGGGGCACTGACCCTAATCGTGGACTTTTCTTAGGCCATTGTGGAGCCCCAGGCTGAGACTGGGAAGACCAGGACTCTTTCTGCAGTTATGCCTTTGGTGCTGGGCTGCTTCTGTGACATGCTTCATGTTTCCCTGTCTCAGAGTGCCTGTATTTAAAATAGGTATGTTGATTTATCTGTTTTGTGGGACGCTTTGAGACTGAAAAGGAAAAGCTATGTAAATGAGTTATATATTGTTATTACTAATAGGAAAATATAGAGAAGAATTTTGTTACTGAGTTAGCTAACAGGTTCCCTGAAGGGTTTACAGCTTCTTCTGGGCTGCCTCCCTCCTATGTGACCCATTAGAGCTACACTGAGAAGTGTTTAATGAAAGGAAAAGTCACATACAAACAAATCTGAACAGATGTGATGTTTTGATATTCGGCAGTTTTATCAACATCTTCACGTTCTCCCAAACGAAGACAGCTCTGTGGTATTGTCACAACTCATCAGCTCTGCGTGGTATTGTACAGTCGTAATGCAGACAACACTATACAATGCCAGCAAATTGCTGTGCGTGCGTTCAGTGGTGCTGATTTTCTCCTCCTTTGGCTCGCTTCGCTCCTGAAGAGGAAAGAAATAGTTTGTCTTCTCATTCATGACAGATACAAAGCATGCCGGATTATTCTTTCTTCTCCTTCCCTCTTTTCCCTTTACAATCCCCACAATTCCCATATTCCTCTCCCCACACAGAGACGAATGTTGAAAATAACAAGAACAGACTTTAAATGATGATGTTTCATTTGTTTGGCATTACAGCATTTCGTTGATTTTGACATTATTGCCATGAGTATTAACCACTGAAATCCATGATTTCACAACCTTAAAAGGCCATAAGTGATTTGGGAGCCGCAAGTTCTTTGCCACTGATTGAGTAATGTTCCACATAGTTAGTTGTGCTTGAAAGGGAGTGATGGGCTGTGGTGTTACTGTCGTCTTTTTCAATAAAAGCTTGGCTCCCACAAGAAACCCTAAGGTTGAAGATCAAATGTGTAGGAGTTGCTTTGCTGTGATGATGATAATTTTGGTTTGGAACCTCTGAGAAAACAGAGGATGCCCTTTTAATTTCCCTTTGCAAAAGAAAACAACAAAGGGGAGGACTACATCATTCTTGTCTGTACTCATGCAATATACGGTTGTACTGGGGCATAAGAATTACAAGTCAAAATAGAGAACAATTGACTGATCTCCTTTGTCAAAATAAGCATTTTGGACAGTGTATATATTTTCTTCTAATAAAAAAGCTGCCATGCTACTCTAAGGACCTAGATGTCGTATTAGACCGCCCCATACATAATCACGTATATACGTAATATATACATAATCATACGTAATCAAGTATACAGAAGTTTGTACCCACCTTAGCAAATTCATTTGCCCTGGCTGGAGTGCAAGGGTTACAGAAAAAACTTGAAGGACCAGATTTTTTTTAAAGGAAGCTTAATAATGCAGATTGGGAATCAGTGGTCTTTTTTTAGTGGCTGTAACTTGTATTGATTTAATGGAGATTTAGGGACAGGTTTTTGAGAATCCCATTAGGCACCTATTTGTGTCTTTAGCTTTAAAAACACCTGTAGACTGGTTTCTGAAATTCTTGTGATGTTGCAAAGACTAGAAGTGCACTTAAGCATCAGTTCAAAAACAGACAGTTTTTTGAATCTATCCCATTCAGGAAAGCTCTTCTGTCTCCATGGAATTTAAGCAGGTGTGGAAGGTCTGTCTTTACAAAGGGATCTTCCCAAGTGAGAGCTCTATAGCTATTTAATGAAACAAACACTGATGAACCCTAAACGTGTTTCCCTTTCTCCTTAACAAGTAATGTTTCTCAAAGAACCACTGCTACATGTTATTTTTAATTTTTAAAAGGGTTTTATTTCTTACGGCTCCAAATGAAACCTTTGAAAAAGTAAATGCCTCACATTCTAAAAGATCACAATTTAAATTACTTCAATTTTTCTTAATGGTTTTTAATTTACAATATTATGGTGATTTTGTCTTTCAACTGTTGAAATTAGTGATGGAAATTCATGGGCTATGACAATATATGCAATCAATTAGTAACACAACACCATAATTTATGCTCATTCTTTCTGTATAATATACAGGTGGGAATGTAGCGAACTCAAGAATAAGAACAGCATATACAGCTGAAAGAGAAATATGAATGTATGAGCATCTTTTGGTTTGACTGTAGAACAAAATGGGTTACTGTCAAGTGTCCATTTGGTGCACCCATTTGAGTGCCTTAGAGTGTGGGAAGGGTAGCAAGGTCCGAAGGACCAAAATAAGAGATCTGAACAAGGGCCCTGTGTAGTCAGTGAAAACTTTATCCTTAGTGTCTGAATCAGGCTGATAATCCCATCCACCTCTGCCAAGTTACTCTTTGCCTTGAAGTTCTTTTATAGTATAGTATAGAATATTATACATGCAGAATAGTATACTTCCTACCTCAATATGAGTGATCTGTGTTTTCAGGAGGGTATCTGTCCTTAAATCGCTTATCACAGGGTATGTGATGCTACTTTATAGAGGGGAAAAAGCCCCATAGAAGGCAGGCATACAGTGTTGATGGCATCGATACATAGGTTCCATGAATGTACTAGGATTTAATTGTTTAACATATTGAATGCATACTGCCAAAACTTTGTGTGTGTCCAATTCACACCTCACGTATCTTTATCCAACTCACTCCATTACATGAGTCATTCTTGTGGTATTTTGTCTGGAATCAAAATCACCTACTAACATCTTAAATAAGGCAGGGTTTCATTAATATATTAACATTTTATAGCAAATATTTTATGTATGCTTTGTCTGGTTTTAAACATAATTGCTATAACTGTAAGAGATGTGTTTGCTAGATTTTTGTTGGACTAACAATGATTAGGCACCTGTTTGCATTCACGCCCTATCTTATACTCCATTTTACTTCCAGGCCTGTTGCACTGCGGCCTCAGTTGCTGTCAGGCTTTTGGACACTCCCGCAATGCAAACAGTGAAGCAAGGTGTGGCTGAGGAGTAGTATAAATGAGAAATTACCGATTGTTAGAAGGGATCAGAGAGTGCAGCGGTGACATCCGAGTTAGCACTATTTGTTTTGCTAAGCCGGATTTAGGAGGGCAATAAAGATGCATTTGTCCAAATCACTTCATTATTCAGTCGTGTGGAGGCCTAGAAACAGACGTGCTGTTTTCCTCTGTCCCTTGTTAACTCTAGTTTGTTCTCTTCTGTGGTGTGGGAGACTGCAGGGAGAAGTGCAGCAGGATGGTGGGAGGGGGCTGCGTAGTGCCCCATGCCCTGGCATCTTGCAGCCATCAAATGTGTGGGCTGCCGTTAATCACCGGAACAGCTTTCTGATTTCACTGCGCTCCTGCTCCGCGTAGCAGCCTTACGTTTTTCCTCGCCTTTGCCTAATTTGGACACAGTGCAAAGACAGCGACTCGAGTCCGTTTGGTACAGAAGCAGAAGTCAGCCCTGTGAAGTACCAAGCTCCTGCGTTACGCTGCCTCGTCATGATCGGAGGCAGCTGTGGGAGCTGAACCTCAGGGGCGTTTTAGTATTTTCTCCTGTTACAAGGGATGGGCTGCAGTGAGCTGGGCACAGCACCTGCTGAAGTTGTTTAGTCCTTTTTGAGTTCCAACCTATGGAGCTTCTAAGAGAGAAGGACACTGATGACCTCAACATTTAAGAATATGTGGCAAAGGAGTTCAACTGGTCATCATACTTTTATTGCTTTACAGAAATTTGAAAGTCCCTAAAGTAAGAAAAATACCGTGCTTTGAATACAGAAATTTTACTTTCCTTTTCATGCCATATTATACAGTATGTAATTTCTCTGATGTGTTAGTTAAAAATTGTCACATAAATGACTGACAGCCCTGAAACACTGCTCCCCACTCCTTCCTTCCTTTGCTGCAAAAGCACACCTACATCTACATCCACTCAGATAACGGCAGCGAAAGCATTTCATTTCCATGTTCAATCTCCCCTGTGAATAAACAAAGATGTTTCATTTCCCTATGTTGTCAATCAGGAACCTTTCATCTGGGATCCATGTTAGTAAAATACTTCATTATCTTAGTGTATGATTTCTTTGGGAATTGCACGCAGTGCCTTCAACACCATCTGTTGTCTTAACCAAAAGTGGACTTGCATGTTGTGGTCAGTTCTGAGAAATGGATTTTAATACAATATTTCTCAAGTGAATCAGGAAGTAGAAAAGAAAATCCATTAGCGCTAACAACAGTCTGAATCTAATGAGGAATCAGGATCTAGTTCAGTAGCCAGCAATACGTGACAGAATTTGTGCATAACTACCAGTAATCATTGTAAATAAATAGATGCTTGTAAGTGCTGTTTTAACAAATCCAGTTACAAACTGGTCTTAACATCAGGGTGAGGCTGCTTTGCATCCTGCCAACATTTTTTATCAGAAGACTAAAAAGCCCGCTGTGAGCGTCAGCTCTGTTGTACAAGGGACATAGTACCATCCTTGCTTAAAGGCATGAGAAACACAAAGGACTAAGAAACTAATATGAAAGTGTCAGAAGGGCAAAAGAATTATAGGTCAGTTGCAATGCTCAGGCTAAAATCTATGCAGAACCCAGAAGAAAGCGTGTCTCTTGGCTCCCAGCCCTCTCTTTCAAGTCAAGGTTATTCCTTTCGCTAATGATTCAGTGCCACTGCTGTTGCCAGTAAATGTCAGCCCAGAAAACTATCTGTGTTGCTGAAAAGTCAAAATGCATTTTTTTTCTCAACCCAGATAAAGCTGTTCTTCATATTATCAGGGCTGTAGCTTTTCTTGGAAAATTACTTCAGTTCTAGCATAAGCTCTAGGATGGCATGAAACAACTTCTGGCTTGTGTCTGTCCCAGGATACCTGGAAAGACAGCAGCGAAGGGCGTTGTTAGCTTGCTGACAAGAACGCTGGTGTTAAAGATCTCGAACAGGAGGTGTCTGGGTGGGCATTGCAGTCTGTGATAAAAAAGCTAAAGTTGCTTAAGTGGATTAAATGGATTGCCCACTCTCACTTTTTCAGTTCTCAGTAACAGTTTATAATTTAATATGCAACTGATGTGTCAGCATTATCAATTACAAGTGTCTACAAATGTGTAATTAAGTTTTAAACGTAAATGCTCAGCTATATCACATTGCTCTAGGTGGATATCCTGCTACCTTGAATTGCTGTGTGATATATGGGAGATGAGAGATAATAATTTCCTTTTGGTGCAAATGTACATGTTTTACAATAATGTTATACGATGGACCACATTAAGCAGAACAAATAGAATAGCAAAGTTGAGATGAAACAGAAATAATCATCCAAGAATATTTCTTAATTAATAAACATTCATAATGAATCTCTACACTAGAAAATGCATTAATTCAGGGACTCGTTTTGATATTTTGATGACACTGAGCAAAAGTTTACCTAAAAGAGTGTTCAACTGAAACTGATCAAATTGATCCTTCTATTTAAGTAGCTACCTATTGATTAAGGGGGCTAGAATCTGTTCTCTCTTTCCTGTAATACGTGCTTTGAGACAGTTGAGCTTGACACGCGTCATAGGACAGAATAATGGGAATATTTTAAATGCTAAAGAGAGATTGTGGCCATTACCACTCGATTAGCACATTCTCAATAATAATTTATCTCTAATTTTAAACCTGTTTAGTCTTACGGACTAATCTAAGGTTTCAAAAGACACTTAATGGCCTATGATATACTTAAGCTCAGTAAAGCGATGAAACTATGACATTCTCCAATGTCACGCTTAGAAATAGTATGTTTATGTAGTTGCTCAGTGGTTAATGGAAAATTATAGATTTCACAAAGTTAGGATGTTGTGTGAAGGTATCTAAAACATTCGAGATGTCTCTGAAGCTTGGAATAATCCTGACTTTTTCAATGTCATAATGTTCTTTAATTATAAAGCCATTATCTTTCTCAAATGATACCATATAAAATCATGATATGGTAGTTGTTAACCTATATTTTACATCTTGTCATTTTGTCCTCAGTCATCCTTGCTGTCAATTCAAGGTCATCCTGCAGCATTCAGATTGATACAGACTCCGAGTACTGGGTGTATAAATAATACATAAGGACAATACTAATTCAGAAATAGTAATAAATTATCAAAATGGGTACTTTAATTGAAGTGTAAGGTAAGAAAATAACTGTTTGGCTGCTACCTTAAGGACTACTATCAAGTATGTCATTTTTGTGAAAGATATCTTCCTACAAAAAGCAACCAAATAATGAATATCTTTCATGTCTCTTAGGTGTATTCACTGAATAAATTCTTCTTATATGAAGATGAATTAATTTTCTTAAACTGTCACAGAATTACGACTTTCAACCTGGAGATTTTTAGCTGAAAAACATTTCACACGTGTACATGGCAATTGTTGGGTTTTTTTTTCCTGGTCATGTAGAAATGCCTGTCTTATTACTAAATAATGTATTCTTTTAAACAAAATGAGATACGTTGAAATTTACCCTATCTGTAACAATGACTAGTTCAGGATATTAGTAGTGTCTGAGATGGCATTCTCTCCAACACAGAAGTGAACACCCAGGTTGAAATGAAGGCTGCTTTTACACACTTTCAATGCTCAGGAGTTACATGCTGTAGCACAGAGAACAGCCTTTACAAACTGGTCTGTGCCATGTCCCTGTTCTGGCACGCCGGTCTTGCTCCAGTCTCATGCAGTGCTTGCAGCAGGGTCTGAAGACCACTTTCTGAAGTCCCGGAGGGGAGGGAGTTCTTCTGCATGCCAGTTTATGGCTTTTAGACTCCACTTATCTCATTTTCTTCTGTTTTGCCTCCTGTAAGAATGACTGAAGCAGGACTAAAAAATTCATCTCTTAGTAATGAATTGGTTTTCCTTTGCCATTTGCTTGCCTTAACTTCAGAGACATATGCAGGGATGGTCTGTTTATGTGAGCTTCTCTTCTTGCCAGCGTAGCTCCAGTATACTCCTAAACTCACAGCAGTGCATTTCTTTTCCTTGTAACATGTTGATTAGGTGTAATATCCGATGGGATCTATTTTTGCTGAGAGCCCAGAATTTGGTGCAATGTCTGGATTTGTGGTTGGCATGCAAAGTATTTAGTCAAATTGTTTTCTTTTCATGTCACTTCCATCTAGACATGAAACCGAGAGTGCTGATTATGCAATCACACATTTTTTTTTCCCTTTATTCTAAATTAATAACATTCGGTGATAAAGTTGGAAACGTTGTGCTCTGTTTCCACAGCTGCAGCGAACTTGGAGCAAAGAAAACAATAGCTGCGTATACACATATGCATTCCAGCTGCTGCCAACTCCCACGTTCTCCTGTATCCTTTTTGTCCTCCCGTTTGAGCAGATAAATTGTCTCAGTGACAGGAAAGGTTAGTAGCGGATATGCTGCCAATTTAATAATGTTTTGTAAAAAATTGGAATTCGTGTACGAAAATACTAATTACAACTCATTTTGCGGGGTGATTTAAAGTTGAAACTTCTGTTTGAGTTTCATTATGTGATTTTTATTTTTCCCTGCACTAAGAGCACCTTGCAACCAGGGAGAGTAACCCCGAGGAAACACAGATTAAGGTTTCTGTTGCTTTTTTCTCCCAGCTTGGTTCCACAGTCAGCTGTTTTTCCTTTAAAGGTAGGAACTCTAGAGATAACAGTTTCTTTCCCGCTGTTCACCAAGCTCTGCCTCGCTCCCGGGGTGCCAGTTGCGTCAGCAGGAGTTGGGAAGATAAAAGAGAGCAGAGCTGGTGCATATCCTGGAGATTCCAAATTGGCCAGTATATAGAGGCACAAAGAACAACATTTTCTGGCTTGGTTCTCCAGCTCTTGAGCAGCAGGGTCCGTTGCTGTACTGGAGCTTCTGAGCCACCACAAGGGTTCCACTGGAAGTCCCTCTGGTTCTTGCTATTGATACATGTTTATTTTTGTTAATGTAACTCTGAGTGGCATTTCTGGGTGACAGATGATAAAAATACATTCACAGCATAAGCGATATAGTGGTGTAAGGACATCATTCAAATGGGCAAATGTCAGGGCTTGCGTGAGATCAGAATTTCCAAATGATTTTGAGGTTGAGTTAATGCATCAAAATCCATATGGCATTTGGTTAAACAAGGATACCTACTCCTGTAGGTCTTTGGAAAAAGGCAGTTGGAACAGAACTGTAACATTATTAGTCCATGAATAAATCACTACTTCTTTTTTTTCTTTTCCTGTATTTGATGGAGGAGCCTTAGCTGATTTAAAAATAAAAACCCCCACCACAGCCCCCCAGAAAAACTTGAAAGTAGGGCAAGATTCAGAGTCTTTCAAGTGAAACGTTTGCAGTAGCACTGCCAGAGTGATAAAACAATAAATAATTTCAGTTGGACTTTTTATGTAAACACTTGGTTTAGAAGTGGATATTTTTCTGCTCTGATTTATAAGCACATAAAAATTCAGGGAATACAGTTGAAGATGAAATAAATGTGTGTATGAGTGCATGTGGAAACTTCAGTTTTGTTTTATGTGGGCCGACAAAGTGAAAGTCTGCAAAGGTTTAGAGTTGACATTTAGTCTTGAATGTTGCGTTTGCTTCTCTGATCCATCTACATTCATAACCCACTTTCCCCCCCAAATCTTAAAGTTATAAGCCAGAAGATAAAAATGGTTAAATGATAGATTCATTGAGTTTTTCCGGCATGCATTTAACATTGACAGAAGACTTGAGCAGAGAAAATGTTCCGTGGGACCTGTTCAGATTTGCCCATACTCCTCTGTTTCTTTCCTGAGGAAGGTAGGAAACCTGAGGCTCATCCCAGAGTGCATTCAGTCAGTTGAATGGGGACCAGAGGGGTCATGCCTGCTTCAGAAAAAGGACAGTCTTTGCCTCCCTCAAATTTGTAAAAAAAAATTAAATGGAGTTGGTCAGGCTGTGGTACAGTATTCTGCATGCCATTTGCTGCAGCAGAGCTCATTTGAACCTTCCAGCCATAACTCATATCACAGTGAAGAAATGCCTCCATACTCTGCTAATATATCTTTGCTCCTCTTTTTTCTACAAGGAGATTTTCTTCTGTAAGTCATGCACCCACCATCTCAGTGGGTGCATCTCCCTAGCTATAGTACAATTTGCAAGCATCAATAAAATATTTTGTATCTAATTCAAACCACTGGGACAATATTGTAGATATGCAGAGTATCTTACCCACAAACTTAAGCAGGTAGAAAAATAAGCAGCATAAGCCAATACATCCTTTCTATCCTTAATTTGTATTGTTCCGTGAAAGGGCACATTTTGTGACAGATCGTGTTCTAATGTAGAAGGCATTTCCTTCACTCCTTAGTGTTGTTCAGAATTTTAACCAGGACAAAATGCTGCATGGCTGACTTGAGAGTTATTTCCATACCTATAGCATCACTCATGTTCATGGCACAAACTTTGATTGCTTACTTTGGTCCTGTTTCAGCCAACTACCTGGCTGAAATCACATTCTTATTTAAACTATATGTTGAACTGAAGCCTTAGCTGTAACTTTACTTTGGAACCAAGTATCTGGAACTTAGAGCAGAAAAAAGCACTTTCTCCCGTGCTGCTGCATAGCTGCTATTTCTGAAAGACAAACTGTTACTTATATAGTAAAGGCTCAAGGCTCCTTAAGATTGTTTCTGAGAAGACTGTATTGCATGAAAACCAAAAACTTTCATGCTAGCATTTAGAAAAGGTCTCACATGGACTAGTACACAGATGCCATAGACCATCAATACTGAAAAAATGGGATTGACGGAGTTTAGCTAACCCGTTCTTGTTTAGAAAAGATATTCAGACTTGCTGCCATAACGAACGCTGAGATACCTGCTGCCTGCTTTTGCTCTCGTGGAAGCAGAAGGGGAAATTAGCAAAGACAAGACTTGTCACCTGTCTCTTAGTTAGGAAAAGACTGGAAATAAAAAAGACAGCAAAATTTAGAAAATATTTTGCTTATCAGTAAATTTGCTTAATACAGAATGAGAAAGAAACACTGTGGCTACAGGCTATGGCTTTTGCTGTCATCAGTCTGAAAGGGCTATGAATTGATACTTGCTGACTGCTTTGCAGCAATTCATGTCAAGTTGTGATGATAGGTTTATTTGCATCTCATTGAAATCAGCTTACCTCTATCTCTCTGCCCCAGTGTCTCCTGTATCAACCTGCCCCTCTTCCAGCTTTACTTTCTGACTTTAGTTTTAAAAACCTTAGCAGATTCAGCATAAAACATTTAGGTTTTATGGCAGATATTACTTTCATATTGGTCCATGTCTGATCGAGAACTTTGCATCTCTCTGCCATGCTCTTCACCAGCCTGTTTGGAGGGCTGAGAGCAGAACAGCTTCCAGATAGCTTCTGCTTCCCTCAAGAGCATCTTACAGAGCTCAAAGCAACTTCGAAGTAAATAAGACTAAACATACCTGTCCAAAGTAACAGCTGTTTCAGAAGGTGAGGGTTTATGGACTCCACGCTAAAGCCTCAGTCTGCTATGAAGAAGTCTTTCTTACATCTATTTTCACTTACTGGTCATTGAGTCCTGCTTCTAATGATTTGCTGGCAGCAAGCGGGATGTTGGAATTTTTACCTCCCCACTAACTTCAACCTCTGAGGACTGGGAACCTCCAAGCCAAAAAATGCCACCGATTTCTATATTCTTTACTCATCTACAATAGCTATATTTCTAGGTCTTGTGTTATGCAAACAATTTCAGGTAAGATGTCAAAGACTGGTCTTTAGTGGTCTCTAAACCTAGTTTATAGACTGGTAGCTACTTGCTGTATTCTATTATTTTTAACAAGGAAGTGCATAATAATCAATAATGATCCCTTTAATTAATGTACCATGCATACCTCAGTGCTATCGCTCCGTTTGCAACTCCTACTGGCAGATTGTTTTTTATTTAAAATATTCTCTTCTAAATCCTAGGCTAGAGTTTATTATTTTTAAAATTGAGCAAATTTGTTCAATGTATCCTAAGCTAAGCAAGCGTAATAAAAATACATTTTCAACATGAACTAACTAGAACTATGTGAAAGTTCCTGAAATTAGAAACTTCATACTGTACTTCTTTGTTAATCTTCAGTGAGCCTTAAGAGAATCTCAGTTTGAAGACAATTAATGCAGTATTTTAAAATTATGAAAGCTTAAAATCAATAGTTTTGTACATGCACATTACAAAATTAGAAACATCCCAGCTTTGTTCTTGGCGCAGAACCCACCCTGAAGTTAAGGGGGAAAATACTCAATAGAAGACTTAGGGAAACTTTTTTTAAGGAAAACTGGTTTGGCCTACATATGTTTAAGACTGCATAAGCACCATGGGGATGTGAGGCATGCCAGGAGAATCTCTTCTGCTATACAGGCCTGAAGTCTTGCTCTCTGCTTCAAGGGGATAGTAGTGAAAATTACGGTCGTTGATCCACTTCTCTATTTTGGTTTGCTCTCCAGATGAGAACGGGGAAACTCATTTAGCTTTACTAAGGACATCAGAAGGGGGAAATTAAGCCTGTAAATGTTAATGCATTCCTCAATCTCAGGTCAAATTGACTTTAGTGTCCCTGTGGTGATTTACGTCCACAGAGACTCTGGAACTTGAACGTACAGTTGACCTTTAACAACTTCATGGTCTCTGCACCTTGAGACTGAAGGTAGGAGTAATGTAAAAGCCACTGGCTTAGCTTTGTGTCTTTCTAGATTAGAACAGGAAGGGAAATCATGTTGGAAAGCAGTATCATGATCTCAAACTCAGGATGGAGGATTTATTTGTTTATTTATTTTTTTTAAGAAACCTCTGAAATATTTCTCTCAATATCCAAGAAGCAAAGTACCTATGAAGTCATCAAGATACTCCCACTGGGAGTCCATTGCTTTGAAGTTTCCACTACAAATGAGTAAACAAAGCGGTGTAACAGTCAACTAGCATTAAACAGCTGCCTTAGCTGGAATGCTTATCACAGTGTTTTTACTGTAAACATCTGAGCAACTTCCCACTAGTAAAATAGAAACAAGAGTAGAAAATGCGCAAAGAAGAGCCATCCCCATGTAGAGAGGGTAAATTAATTTTCAATATGCATATTATTAGCTGAACATTTCACATAAATTTAACTTAGTTCCTTATTCTGCAAATTTCACATTTCAGGTATCTCATAGAGACAGACATGATCTAGAAACTTGGAGGGGTAGGGAGAAAGAGAGCATAGTTCATGTGTATAAAGTATTCACAAGCCTTGAAACCTTATACTTTGTACAGTATATAATCAGTCTATTACCTTTATCTAAATACTATCCCTAAAGCTCAAAGTCTAAAAAACTATAAAACTAGATTTTGTGGCCTGTCAGCATTTGCTTATATTTAACTGTTTACTTTACTTTGCTGCTTATATTTAACTGTTGTAATTATCGTAAAGAATTCCAGACTGTTCATAACTTGCTTTCTGCATTTGGGATTAAATTCAACAAATTTATTCTAAAGAATTAGCTAGTCTTGTGGTGGAAAGCGATGAAAAGTACAGAATCTATTTCAGAGACATTTCACGGCAGTTAGTGAGCTCACGAGCTTATTTTCTGGAGAACTCCCCCGAGATCAGCATCTGCCTCTTATTTCCTTTATGTTCTGCTTTGTGCAGTTTTTTACTTCTCTTGCACAGTCTGAATACAGTTTCAAAACAGTAATGTTGAGACACTTTTCCTGTTGCTATCAATGCCATTTACTTCTGTATAATCACTGCCTTTTGCTCAGATTACTTTGTTTTCCCATGAATGGTCTGCAAGTCTTTGAAAAGAAAATACTTTCACTGAAAGAGTAATATCAGCACATAATGGATCAATTAGGAAGGCGTGTGGCACAGAAAAGTGAACAAAATGACCATTTTAATAGTAGTAAAGAATTAATAATTAGAGGTTGTTATCTCTGAAACATTTCTACAGTTGATATATTTTTACTTAAAATTGATTATTTTGCAGATCCCTTTTTACATATATGAATATAAAAATGCGTATCTATTTGTATGTGTGCATATATGTGTATTCAGAAGCATAGCTATGCCTTAAATAGCATGCACACACATATGGGAAACACACCAAAGTCGCATGAGAAAAGGCCGCGGCAGAGAATTGGAGCAGGACCACTGCATGTGCATTGTAGCCAGCACATTGAATAACTTACTGAGGGGACTGCTGAAAGAGGATGCACTGCTGTATGCCAGACATTATCCTAAGAAGACTATATATAACTGAGGCTAATTCTTGATATTTTTTGGTTCAGTATTTGTCAGATTAACAGTGTAGGAATTTCATGCTTGGATATATAATTGAAAGGCCCTAGCTGGGGAATCAACGTGTTGTTTATGAATTCTTTATGAAAATGAACATCATACTTTCTGTGTAGGCTTTGTCAAGAGGCAAACTGGTTTGCAATGTGCTGTAAATTCTGTTGGCTGTTCTCGCCAGGCTCGGCTTCTGTGTCGAGGAGAAGGGTGGAAGGATCTCTATTACAACAACATCGCTTTAGGGAAAATGCTGACTTCTAGCAAAATTAGCTTATCAGGGGAGAACCTGTCTGGCTGGGACTAAGGGTTGTTCTCAAGATAGAAGAGGCCGTCAAGGTTTAAGAAAGCAGAAGCTATTTCGTAAAATAGCAAGGTGGTTGCAAGGACTTTTCAGTTGGATCAAATAAGGGGAATTTACTGAGAGTTTAACAAGGCAGAGGAAAGAGAAGGAAATTAAATGTCTTGTGAACATCGTTCCCTGAGGACTCTCAAAGATGGAGTGAACTGAAGTATGGGGCATTAGTCAGCGTGGTTTCTGTATTGTAGTTTACCTGTTTTAAAAGGAGAAGGATATTATACTTGAATCATGGGAATGGTGGGTATTTGTGTGTGCATGACATTTCTTTCACAAAAGAAAAGTGTAGATCCCAGAAACCTGTAATTTTGAGAGTATCTCCCATGTCAGCATCAGCTTGTGAGTGTGAGGACAATTGGATGGCAGGGCTCCAGATCCACAAACTGGTAACAGAAACAACCCTCTGAAAAAGTGCCAGTGAGACAAAGAAAAGCAGTCGCGCTGCAGTGCTTGGAGTACAGGCTAGCTTAAAGCAGAGGAGTGCAACACCCAAAGCTTCTGCAATGAATTAGTTAGACTAGAGCTTCTGGTTCTGTGAAAATAAGTTCAAGAATAAAATGGGAGTTACACAATTATTACAGTCTATGGTGCCTTCTAAGATCTTGGCCAGGAAGGCATCATATAAAAGCAAACTTGAAGTTATTTATGGACAGGCAGAGCCTAATGTTTTAATTTTCTAGATAGCTCAGGAGTCCAATCAGATTGGCAATACTAGCAGAATGTGTCGGGAAGTCCCAAATCCTACTACCACAAATCAATAGAAAAGTGTTTTAGGGGGAGGATTCACAGTATTGGTGGACCTAGCAGTTCTATTCATGACTGATAATTTAATCTATTCTCACACTCAGGGAGAAGTCTTCTTTGGTTTACAATGTGCTGTTACATGTTATTTTTTAGCATCAAACTGAAATAAATGGATTTGTCCTTGATTTTTGATACTACTGCCCATGCTGAATTCAGTTTCGAATCATATGGAGGCCATATGTATTCTTTACACATAGACTGTACTGCACTGCAGAATTTATTATTCTGTCCTTTAAACATACTGCTGTTACATGCTCAAAGTCTAGCATATTTATATGCTGTAAATATGTTTGCCACTAGCAAATTATGAGGCATTGTAAAAATTGTATTTATCCACGTAATTTTCTATTGTCTTTGTTAAATGGGGACATGTGAAAGCTTTCTGTGGAGGAAAAAACAGTGCCTCAAAATATCTGTGCTGCTGTACATATAGCTATTTTGACTAACTCTGTTCATGAAGGGAAACATTTCATCAAACAGTTAGGCAAGGAGAGAAAATTACTGCTGAACAAGAGATCCAGTGAAAAAATGATCACTTCCTTTTGAGTGATTGCTCATAAACCTCTTTCACGGTAACAGCATACGCGTCTTTGAGTTTTGACTGGGGTAAGCGCTGTCCACGTGTACTTATGCCTCTTACTCAGGAGATAGATGCCGAAGCATGGGACTGTAGGGGTTCCAGGAGAGAGCAGAGCCAGGCCCTGTCATGTGCATGCTGATGACTGACTCGGTATAATATTAGTAATATCTCTGCTAAGTCATAGCCCATATGCATATCGCATGACGGATGACCAGAAATCAGACCCTCGAGCGTTCAGCAGAAGCAGGTCCTGAGTCAGTGCTGTAGTACTTGTTTGTGCTCAGAGGTTCACGCTCAGAAAAAACAACGCAATCGTTCTGCTTTCTGGGGATAATACAGGGAGGGATACCGGGAAGGTCTGTGAGTTTGACTGCTTGCTTTAAAATAGGAGTGCCCAAATAATGGTTCCCAGGCAGCACATTGCCTCTGAGATCCTTTGACATTGCGCACAGCTACAAGGAAATTAAAACATTAAAAATGAGGCCAGCAGGGAGAGAAGTGTGTGAAGCTGCTGTGTCATGTTTCTTGTTCAGTATTGTTGCCCACTGGCCGAAGGAGGTGGGGGAACCGCTCTTAAACACTTATGAAGCAAAACAGATGCTGTTCTCCTGTTTCAGCAGATTTAATAGTATGACCTCATTAGTTTTTGACATATGCACTTCAAAATACTTCCAGAGAAAACTGCTGCATGCATAGGAATATTTTCTGTAACAGTTACGCGCGTGGGCGTCCACGCGTAAGGGCCTGAGCCTTGCTTTCCGCTCGCCCTGTCCTGATGCCTGTCTCCTCCCTGCCTCCAGGTACCAGATACACACGGGCCTTCAGCACTCCATTATTCGGCCAACCCAGCCCAACTGCTTACCTCTGGATAACGTCACGCTACCTCAGAAGCTGAAGGAGGTTGGTTATTCAACACACATGGTCGGCAAATGGCACTTGGGGTTTTATCGCAGAGAATGCATGCCCACACAGAGAGGATTTGACACTTTCTTTGGCTCGCTCTTAGGCAGCGGTGACTATTACACTCACTTCAAATGTGACAGCCCTGGGATATGTGGCTATGACCTGTACGAGAATGACAACGCAGCTTGGGATCATGACAACGGCATCTACTCGACGCAGATGTACACACAAAAAGTACAACAAATCTTAGCTTCTCATGACCCCAGGAAACCTATATTTCTGTATATTGCTTACCAAGCTGTTCATTCGCCTCTTCAGGCACCAGGCAAGTATTTTGAACATTATCGATCGATAAATAACATCAACAGGCGAAGATACGCTGCGATGCTAGCTTGTTTGGATGAAGCCATAAACAACGTAACCCTTGCTTTAAAGGAGTATGGTTACTATGAGAACAGCATTCTCATATATTCTTCAGATAATGGTGGGCAGCCAATGGCCGGAGGAAGTAACTGGCCTCTCCGAGGCAGCAAAGGGACCTACTGGGAAGGAGGTATCCGTGCTGTTGGGTTTGTCCATAGCCCCCTCCTGAAAAACAAAGGGTCTGTGTGTAAGGAGCTTGTGCACATCACAGACTGGTTCCCCACTTTGATCACACTGGCAGAAGGGCAGATCGATGAAGATATCCAGCTAGATGGCTATGATATATGGGAAACCATTAGCGAAGGCAGACGTTCTCCACGGGTAGACATCTTACACAACATTGACCCAATTTACACCAAAGCCAAAAATGGGTCCTGGGCAGCTGGCTATGGGATCTGGAACACTGCGATTCAATCCGCCATCAGAGTGAATCATTGGAAACTATTGACGGGAAATCCAGGATATAGCGACTGGGTACCTCCACAGGCCTTCAGTAACGCAGGCCCCAACCGCTGGCACAACGAACGCATTTCTTGGTCAGCTGGCAAAACAGTGTGGCTTTTCAACATAACTGCTGATCCATATGAACGAGTGGACCTCTCTGCAAGGTATCCAGATGTAGTGAAGCAGCTGTTGCGGAGGCTTTCCCAGTTCAATAAGACTGCGGTTCCTGTTCGATACCCACCTAAGGACCCTCGGAGTAACCCGAAGCTGAATGGAGGAGTCTGGGGTCCATGGTTTAAGGAGGACAAAAAGAAAACAAAATCAGATAAAAGTAAAGGTGCAAATAAGCAAAAGAAGAACAAGAAAAAAACAACTCGGAAAAAAGGGCAATCATTACATTGCCGTTCACGTCTTGCTGGTGGATAGACTCTAAGCACACTCTTTTGCCAAGTCTAACTCAGCTTGGCCCAACTTTCTTGAACTTCTGACAGAATATACTAGAATATACTGCACTATGGATGAAAGTTGTCATCTTCTAATGTTTTCTCTGATTTCACCAGCACGAGATATCCCAACACTCTGCCTTGAGTGTACAGAAACGTCCACATGACAAACTTTCTCCTCTGCAGGATGAATGGTGCTCACCCATCACAGCTACATTCCACATAATAATGGCATTAACACCTAATTTCATTAAACTCATTTTTGATGGACAAATGGTGGTTTCTTGCCTAAATTAGTTGGAATATTTGGAGAATATGGAGGTGTTAATGGCAGATGTTCTCAAACTGACAGATGGTTCATAGGAGAAAGGAAAAACAAAACTTGAGAACCTCTGTGGGTCAGAAGGTGTTAGTCAGCAACCTATGACATTTTTTGATACGACACAGCAAAAACATGAAGCCATCGGAGTAACTTTTTAGAGATGCTGGGGAGGGGGGCATGATGGGAGGAAAGCTGCTTTGAATTAGACTTTGTCTGCCTTACATAAATCAGAAATATCTTTAAAATTTCCTAGATGTGCTAAGCTCCCCCCATTTGAAGTAAAACCAGAAGGCTGTTATTCAACACACATGAACAGCTAGCACACGCCATGTATAATTTATTATAAGCATAGACAAAAACATCACCAAAGTGAATGTAATATTTAAACACTTTAAGATAACTATACAGCAATCTGTAAAACACATAATTTATTTTACAGCACAATACTTATTTCTCTTCCATTAAATCTTTAATTACTGGGTGATGCAAGGTACCCCTTTGGGTGCTAGGATTGTCTGAGGTTTTTTTTCCCTTGATTTTTAGTTTTCTTTCCACTCTGTCATTCAGAGTTTTATTTAACAGATCCATATTCTCAGAGTACTGTAAAACAAGAAAATACTGTATACACTGCTAGGATGAGAAAGGAGAATGATTCAGGTGCATCATTTCATTATGTATTTGCCTCCAATTATTTTGAATGTAACAAAGTGATTATTTAATTTAGTAGTCACATGAATATTGTTCAGTTTCTGTACAGAAGCTAGGCCACCTTTATGTTTGGGGGAAAATTCTACTTTAAACCTTTTATTTATGTATCTATTAAAATAGTTTATTTTTATGGCATTCATAAAAGTAGTCTGCCTCTTTTTTGCATCAGAGATAGTAATTCTGTCCTTGTTTATTTTAAATGAACTCAGTAAGCTTTTTTTATTGCTATTATTTTTGGTGCAGGGATGATTTTATGGCATTTCCCTTCTGAAACAGAATTTCTTCTTCCAATATGTATACCGTTTGAGACATAGTTCAAAGTTTGCCCTTTTCCAAGGTGTCTGCATGGATGATTAGTGGATGTACTGACTGCATATTCCTGGTGATCTGTGATAATGGATACAATACATATGCACATATAAGTTTCAAGATGAATTATGTTAAGTAAAATTGATGATTCATTTGTTAAATAGCCATAACATATTTTGGTAAAATTTAAAATAAGCATGCTTTTCAGCTACATCTTACTTGACTCAGATCACATTTATGGAAGTGGATTATGGCTGAAAAATTAAACATTTGTACAATCAGTGCACACTAAAATCTGAATCATGTCCAGTGCTCCAACACCCCCCGACCTTTTTTGAAAAGAATCTAACTGCAAATATGTACTGCCTAAAGCTAGTAAATCACATATTTTCAGCTATAAAGCAGCCAATAACGAAAACCTAGAAACAAGTTAGTCATATTTTATTTACTTTTATAATTAATATACTGGGGAGAAGATAGCAATGGACTTCCTGAATAGTTACTTTTAAATAATAATTATGAAAGGATGATGTGTATCTGCACAAGTGTTTGATATTGTCAGTGTTTTTCATATTGTTTGGTCCTAAAGATGACTAATTAATTCTCTTAGGAATCTGTCTAGCTTTACTTAAGTTTCAGACAATGAGTAATCAGGAACTCAGATGTTCTCTAATTTCTCACTTATTTTTTTAAATGTACCGTTGATGTCCTTAAAAGAAATGAAGATAATGTCTTGAGACATTATAGTCCAAAATGCGATGTATAAAACTCATGTCTGTGAAAAAATACGTATCTTTTTTGTCTTTGAGAAAAAGTGAGACTTTTTCAGTTAGTCCGGATCAGCTATCAGTACACAGGTATATGTTCAGATTGGGCAAATGTAGAAATTATCACCTTTTATGATGTAACTTTTCTAGTTTGGGAAAGACTCAACGTTTCAGTAATAAACATTAGGAGGGAAATGAAGGAAGCAGGAACTGATTTTGAAACATTATACTGTCTAGTTTACAACTTAGCACATAAATCATGATGTTTATGTTGAAATACCCCTGTGTTCCACACGGAGTTCAGCATTAGAAAGAAATGTAATCTTTCTGACTTTCCAAGGTCATTTAAAAAAGGCCAAAATTAGATGTGTAAGCTAAATTATACATAAAGAAGGACTAAGATATTTGAATTTATTTTATTTTGGTGTAATAGAAACAAGGCACTGTAATAAAGTGTTATCCTCATAGAATCAATGATTGCCCTTTTCCATGATAGTTTTATGGTTGCTTTGGCTTTTATTGGACTGAAGCAACCAGAGAGTATTATTCTCTAACATTTTATTCTAAAATTATTTATAACTGTTCTGTCTCAGGCAAAATGGGAGTCCTTGAAAGTAAGCAGTGCAAAACAGAACAGTGGATCTGTTCTTGCATGCCTGTATATTAAATAAATGTGCCACGAGAGTAAGCGTTTGTAGAGTGCACAACGGGATATCTTTTCTAAGGCTGCACTGGCTCTTAGTTAGGTTGATTCCCTTGAAATGGATACTCTGATCTGGTATAGGGCAAAAGCTGGATTTAGAGTGGGTTACAAAATACCCACAATTTGGAAGCCTTCCTGAATCTTTTGCTGAAAAGATGTGAAAATACCGTGTTGCAGTTTTCCTGTCTACTCTCTCATGCAGTACTTTTGTTTTCACTCCAGCAATACAATGGCCTCTAGTTTTTGGTGATAATGTATAGCTCTCAAACTGACTTTGTGTTTACTGAGTTGTAGGTCGTTCATACACTCTCACAGCAGGATTTCACAGGTTATTTATGCCTCGGAATGTGTTATGTGCCCAGTCTCAGGGAACGTATGATAGGTAAACATTGTAAACAGCTCAAAAAAGGCAGCTAGACTTACTGAAACCATAGTCCTATACTCTGAAGGCAAACCAACAGTCCTCCTAATTGCTAGGCAGGCGTAGCGAGGGAGTTGTCACTTTACTCAGGCTGATATATTTGTGCAAAAGCACTCCTGAAAAGCAATTAATATTCAGTGTAAGTGAATAACTGATCTCTCTACCCATATTTTTAGGAGATCTAGAAAAAGACTGGGTGGGCGGAGGAAAGGCAGGGAGGATATACTTACTATTTTTAAGTTGTCTCGAGCCTTCTATTCTCCATATGCTATATGGGTACAAGAAGAAGGCAGGTCTGATAGTAACTATCTGATCTGGTCTTAGTGACATCCACACCTTTGGGAAGACCAGCCTGAGCAGGCAGACAATATTTCTTCCTTTTCCACGTATTGTTGATAGCTGTGATCTTGGATCATCATTTCTACACCGAGGCAACCTGAAGAGTGAGAAGGGTAACTGCAGGGAAAAGAGGAAAAAAGAAAAACTTGAGAAAGACAACAACTCAAAACAAACCAGAATCAAGAAAGCCTTGCCTTGTGATTGGTGCTCCCTGAACATAGTATATCATGCTGAATTGCTTTTTAAAATCTTGTAAGTGTGAAAAATATTTGTGTTGTCCTTTTCAGGCTCTCTCAATTTTATTCTAAAGCTCTTTGACATAATTTTCTAATGGTTAGATCATTTTATCGTGTTAACATTATTATTATTATTGTTGCTGTTGTTGTTGTGTTATTTAGTTTGACATAAAGTTGGAAGACAAAACACTATCCTGGCTACAGATAAAGACCAGTGGAAGGAAGTGCCAAGAATGGTAAGTAAATCAAAAATGTCCATGTTTATATGTGGGTCATGTTGCAAGATGTGAGGAAAAGTCCACGCGGTTATGAAGCTCAGTTGGGAATATGAGTTACCATAACTAATGGAGTCATTAGTGTCTGAAGACATCCAAAAGGTTCCTATATCTGCTGGGACATGAGGCTTTTTGGAAAGTGAATTAGGCCATTAAACCCAGCAACTTTCTCTTTCTCCGTGGAAGTAATGGGTGCTGATTGGATTTCAAGCTGATGAAAGAGCACTCATGTTTCCATCTGTGCTGGATTGTACATAAGGGGTTATCAGAGGTATCATCTAGACAACATTGAAACTTGGGGGGTTGTGATCACACTGCACAGAACAAGCTGCTGCTTCTTTCTCTGTGTTTCATGCTCTGCACATTCAGCAACCAACACTCACACTTTTACACAGCCATCCACATTTTGGAAGTTGCCTTGTATAAAGACCATTAGCTTTCTGCAGCAGAAAAGTGAGACAGCAACAAAAGTTAGAACCTATGAGGTCAGATACTGGGCTGCAGCATTTAGGGAATAAACTAGAAATGGACTTGCTGTTAAAATTTCTTCCAGTTAAAGGAGATTCAGATTTGGTTGATGGTGAAGAAGAAGAGTAGTTTCCACAATGCAATTAGACAAAAGAAATTAGTATGTCTGAGCATTCCTTAAACTGCAGGGAGATACTGCATTCTTCAGTGTAGATGGGGGTGCTGGATCTACCAGCTTCTACTCCAAAGGTGGTTCAGAAAATTTCTGAAGAAAGAAAAAGAAAGGAAGAACATAACATATGGTATGTTTTACAGGATTTTTTTTCAGATACGGAGATCTATGAACAAAGGATTGCACCTTTGGTGACTATTATTGTGCATTATAGGCAAGTCCTGCAAAAAAAAGTGGTAATTTTCAGTATGTAGCATTCACAGACTAACTACAGGTTCCTTTTGTCATCTTGCTTTAAACCCACTGAATATTCATCAGTGATGTTCAGCGAAGCAAGTAAAATCTAGTTTACTTCATGCTGCATATACTATAAATTATACTATCAATGTTAGGTCCGCATTTCCAAAATATAAATGCTAGAATATACAATATACCTGTTGACTACTGACTTCATGAACTGTACTCTCAGGACAGCAGTAACTTTTCTTTTGCTGGTCTCAATTTTCTCATTTCCAAGAACAGGCAGAGAATGCATATCCCAAAGAAAAAAGGAGCATAAGATTTAATTTAGCAGTTAGATAACACAACTTTAGCATTCCATTCCTGTTCATCAGAGTGCTCAATAACGCACTCATTTCATTTCTGTGGAACACACGTCAAGGTCTTAATGGAGTGGAGGGGTGATGTAAAAGGCGGGCCAGTGTGAAAAGAGAAAAATATTCTCTCCCTAAAAAGAGGGAAAAAAAAAAGTTCTTTCCCGCTTGTTTTCACGTCTGCCAAACAAGTTAATAATAATAGATATAAATACAATTATCAGCATGAAAGAAGATCTAATTAAGTGCCTGGTTTTGAATTAATGTTGCAACAAAGGTATATTCCATGATATGGTTAAAAGTTATTCTATAAATTCCATTCATTTCAGTTATAATCAGGGCAACTTTGCTAAAATTTAGCTTGCAACTGAAGTAACAGAACTGATTAATGACTGTTATTGTGAATTTCCGTAACAAGTGCAGAATAGAGTCCTGAAATGTCATACCAGCATAGCCTGAAAAATATATTTTTAAAATTCCTTACAAACATCAGAGTCTCAGTAAAAGTCAAGTATCTAATCACCTAAAATTAGCACAGGCCGTGATGTTTGTTGCCATTCCCTAGATTTGCTTAAAAAGATCACTTTTGAGAGTTACTTGGCAAGGCCATATTTATTCCTCCCTTAAATGCAGCTTTGCTCCTGCTAGTTAAGATTAGCCAGCACAGAACTGCATGCAGGAGAAAGTCAAAGGGGCTCTAAAAGCAAGAACAGTTCTTCGTTATTAGTATATAGGGCGTCGTTTGGAAAAGGACGGCACTAGTATCAGAATCCAGTACATTTGGAGAGATTTGCCAAATTCTAATGCGATAGACTAATTCATTCCTTTTAGATAAGCAAGATATATTTTATTTTTTAAGATGGCTAGAGGAGGAGGGCAAATCTGGCCCTGTGAGAAAATGAAGAGTACCAAGCCGTGACTAGTGTCATACATGGAATGAAGAAACTGCAAGTTGCTTAAAATGAATATTTTGGGTGAGTGAACTGAATGTCATTAAAGAATGTCATTGCAGGGATGCAATAGGAAGGCCAAGGCCCACCTCAAATTGAAACAGGCAAGGGATGTCAAAAACAACAAGGGCTTCTTCAACTACATCAGCAGCAAACAGAAGGCTAGGGACAATGTGGGGCCGCTGCTGAATGAGGTGGGTGTCCTGGTGATGGAGGATGCAGAGAAGGCAGAGCTACTGAATGCCTTCTCTGTTTCAGTCTTCAGTGCCAAGGCAGGCCCTCAGGAATCCCAGGCCCTGGAGGTAAGAAAAGCAGCCTACAGAGAGGATGACTTTCGCTTGGTTGAGAAGGACTGCGTGAGGGATCGTTTAAGCAATCTGGATGCCCACAAATCCATGGGCCCCGATAGAATGCACCCACGAGTGCTGAGGGAGCTGGCGGATGTTGTTGCTGAGCCACTCTCCATCATCTTTGAGAGGTCCTGGAGGACAGGAGAGGTGCCCGAGGACTGGAGAAAGGCCAATGTCACTCCAGTCTTCAAAAAGGGCAAGAAGGAG
>Ga0065711_1004847_pt1 | contig 44028 bp, 32 predicted proteins | sample Hoacrofraction12_FD_59098 | JGI IMG/M metagenome (GOLD analysis project Ga0065711, IMG submission 59098) | Hoatzin crop microbial communities from Cojedes, Venezuela - Epithelial fraction 12 v2 (version 2) | ecosystem: Host-associated > Birds > Digestive system > Esophagus > Crop | place... | reverse complement strand
CAACGGGCACAAACTGAGGCACAGGAAGTTCCATCTGAACATGAGGAAGAACTTCTTCCCTCTGAGGGTGACGGAGCCCTGGAACAGGCTGCCCAGGGAGGTTGTGGAGTCTCCTTCTCTGGAGATATTCCAGTCCCGCCTGGACAAGGTCCTGTGCAGCCTGCTGTAGGTGACCCTGCTTGGGCAGGGTGGTTGGACTAGATGACCTACAGAGGGCCCTTCCAAGCCCTACTATTCTGTGATTCTGTGATTTTCTTTGCACCTGTGGCCTGGAAAGGAGCTGCTTTCCCGTTTCAGCACAGACTGCCTCAGGTCACCAGTGCTGTACTGATCTCGCTGCTCTTTCAGCCTCAGGCTTTGCTCCCGCTCCTGTGTTTCCCCGCTTGTCTCTGGGACTTGCTTTTCCAAAAGCCTCGGTTATTCCTCTGCGGTGTGTGTCATCGGCTTCCATTTAGAGGCAACCTCCTCCAAGCACGCAGCCCTCGCCGTACGATGCTCCTGCAGACATCCTGCTCGCTCAGGCCCAGCCAGGTTTTCTAATTAAGCAAATTGGCAGCAGACACAACCCAGCCGCCGGGCACGCCTTCCCACGCGGCGGAAAACTCCCCAGCTCGATTCCTAGTATTCCCATCGCCTTTCTCGGGGGGTTTCAAGGGGATGCTAACCCGTTGTTCAAGCAGCGCTGCAGCCGCGGGGGCTCTAGGACGTGCTCCGAGCAGGCGAAGGGAGAGGAGATGCTGGTGGAGATGGAGATGCAGGCGCTCGCCCCTCCACCGCCCCAGCTCAGCCCCCGCTGCAATCGGTTGCGGGGAGCCGGCCGAGCAGAGCTGCTGCGGGCGAGGTCCCTCTTTTCCTCTTTGCAATGGCTTCTTGCAGTTGGGCCTTCTCTTTGTTGCAGATATTACAGACAAAACGTGAGGGAAAGAAACCCCAGCGAGGTAGCATTTAAATCCGGTTGAGTGGCAGGATTCATCGCTGCTTTTCAAATATAAAGAATTGGTAAAAAGAAACATAGTATAAAGAGCGACAGATGTTTTGGCAAAGCAAGATGGCACATCCTTCCAGTACCTCAGGGCGACTCTCAATATCCTCGCTTTGCAATCTGATTTCTGTTGCTCCACTGGGAAACTATTGAGATACTGTACCTCCAGGATTGTTCTAGTGATATTGATATTATCGGCATAGATATTAGTGTCAACTTCACACACCTCAGTGGTGAGAAATACTTAATAATCATTGCATCAAAAATACAACAGCATTATTGATGTGAAAGCTTCCCAGCAGGAGATGTCTCCTCCCCGTTCCAGCTCCTGCCCGGGAAGGAGCACTGCGGCTGCTGTCCTCTCACCGCTCTCCCCAGGCTGCATCCCTGGGAGGACAAATCTGGAAAGATGGGTGACAGAGACCTGTTCCACGCCGAAAGGAACTCCCAACTCCGTGATACCGTGTCCTCAGCAACCTCCCAATCCTTTCAAGCTGTTTATGTCGCGAGCTCTTCAAGTCTCTCTACCATCGGTCACCAGCGGTGTGTGTGATCAGTTTAAGAAAATAAACAGACTGGTCAGTCTCCTTCTCTGGAGATATTCAGGACCCGCCTGGACAAGGTCCTCTGCAGCCTACTGTAGGTAACCCTGCTTCAGCAGGAGGGTTGGACTAGATGACCCACAGAGGTCCCTTCCAACCCCTACCATTCTGTGATTCTGTGATCTGGACATTTTCTTTGTAGGGGACCAAGCTCTTTCCTGCCAGATAAATACCATTTCTTTTTACGGGAAATTCATTTTATTTTCATTACCCTAATGAGAAGAAAGCCTTTAAAGAAGGGCAACAACACACAAAGGTGACCGGCAATTTTTAAGAGGTGGGTGGGTTATAGAATCATGAGGGGTGGTGGGTTTTTTCACTATTGGAATGATTTTGTTGAAAACATAAGCATTTTTGCAACAATAGATTTGATTCCTTCTTTGGCCTGAAATGCCAGCTCTTTGAATTTTAAGCCTTCTTTTATTTCATGATGAATCTACTTTTTCTCATTAGTTCTTAGAAAGGACCCTGTTGTAACAAGGTAAGTGCCTGTGCCCTGATGTCCAGCCTGGCAGAAGCACGGACCTTTCTCTTCTTCATCGCGGTTTGGGCACAACGTCCCATCGCCTCCTGACCTCAGACCAGGACTACCAGGAAGACCAGCCGCTTTGTACCCAGTGACACGTTTTAATTACCTGAGAAGCAGCAACGCACGGGAATGAACTGCGTTTCTCCTCCAGCTCAGATTGCACACTAAGCTTTGACCTTTTGCAGCAAGAAGCCTTGCTGTGACCCGAGTGTAGGCGGGTGGGAGAGGGCTGCGGAGGCGGAAGCTGCCATCCCCATGGTGGGCATCTGCTGCTGGGTTGGGGTGGCTGCCCGGGGCTGTCTGCCTCTCAGCAGTGGGGCTGACCGGGCTGCTGCCATGACTGGAAAGTATAGAAATGGCCACCTATAGAAATCACGTCCCACACTGTTTCCTTCCGGTGAAGTAGTTTCCTCTAAATATCTCCAATTTTGGAAGACTTTCAAATGGAAAAGCTCTAAGAAAAATCAGTTCATCACCCAACCCGGGTTTCCAGAGCAGGGGGGATGCTAGTTACGCTTGGACTCTATAGAGACTATATAGGCATTGTATGGACATAACACTTCAGGGAATATGACTTACTCCTTCAGCTGCTCCAGGTGCAGAAAAGACAACGCTCTCCTAAGCTTGGGAGACTCTTCCAGCCTTCTGCATTTTGCCAGCTAATTAGCTCCCAGGGAAGAATATCCATTTTGGAAACAATTTCTAATGGCTCTGTTGTCTCCAGAAACCCCAACCCCAGGCACCTCAGCTGTTGGAGCGGGTGACAACCCACCCGTGCTCACATACCGTGCCTCTCCACCCCGGGCCCTGCTGCGTGGGGCACGGCTGGCGCCGGCCGTGCATCCCGGCAGCACTAGGTGGTGTTGCAGAGTAGTTTTGCTCTAAAATAGTGAAAAGGCAAAGTTTTTTTGTGCTGGTTTAATCTACGAACATTATCACAGCCGAGCATGTTCGCATCGGCCAGCCTTCCCAAGATTTCCAAAGTTCATTCGCAACGAGCTGCCCGCGGCTTTGCCGAGGAGGGATGCTGGGGACTGGCGAGCCGACCGCCGGCCTCAGCGGGAGGAGCTGGTACCCGAGCATCCCTCCGCTCCCCACGCACCCCGGCATCAGGGTAGGGGTTACATATGTACACGCGTTAGCAAATTCACCTCTTTTTCCAGTAAATAATATTTTCCATAGCCTCGGAGGGTTCTGAATTCAGTATACCTGGATCCAGTGCTGAAAACCTCCAGAGCAGATTCCTAGTACTCCAGGGCTTTTCTACATCGTGAAGCTTGGGTTCATTTTCTCAGTGGATGGCTAAAAACTACAGGCACTGTCTGACCTGAACTCTCCTCCCTGAATAAAAGAAAAATTTCAATCGAATTTTGCTATTCTTGGGATTCCCAATTCAAGCATCAAAATATTTCAAAACCTTTTCACTATTTTCAAAGCTAAAAATATTGGTTGCTGCAATGAAAAGTTTATGTTTAGATGCATCCAGAAGAAATATGTAGCAGACAAGGCTTATGCTATGTAAATTTGACTTTTCAAAAGCCCGTGCGGTGTAAGCCACCTACAATGAATGTGGACGCAGAAAAGAAAACAGGAATAAAGATGCTTGCTTTCTTTTGTGAATTACTTCTTTATAAAAGCATTATGTAAGGGCTTAGCCGTACTAAGAGTGTGTATCGTGAAATAAATTGAAAATCCTGAATTATTTCTGTCCCTTACAGTGCCACAAATTGAATGCAGTTTCTATTAAAACACATTTCGGGAAAAAAAAAATAAATTCTGTGAAAGCTGGGTACCTACAAGATATTTATTAGAAGCATGCTTCTAGGAAATAAAGCTCTTTGCCATAAACTCTACAAATTCTTGCAGGAATCACTGGATGGCTCTGTCTTGACTAGTTGACAGTAGTTAAACCTTGTGTCTGTTTCCATTTTTGTAGTAATAGGGTAATTTTAACTATAGTGCTTGTTCACAGTAGAAAATGTTCCTGTGGCATACAGCACTAAAACCTCCTACTGTGAAGATTTGGCACTTAGGCTATCACCATTAAAATCTTATTAATTCTAATTATTATGCCATTCCCTGAAGAATAAACCATGCTGCATCTTCATAAAGTGCATAACGGGTACCTATTTCCGTGCTCTCTGTAATTCTAACACATGGTATTTGCTTTCACTCCCACTTTCTAACTCCTCTCCTTCCAACTAGCTCTCACAGCGAACACCAGCTTTCCGCCGAGCGGCTTTCCGCCCTGAGGCCACCGCTGGATTTATTAATGTCTATGCACATTCCCACAGCCCAGTGTGGAAGAGGGTCGGTGGGCTTTTTGGTTGGGTATTTTTTTTTCGTTCAGTATCTTTGAGCACAATAGTATCCACATTACAAGACAGATTTTATGTGGGTTTTTTCCTAAGCAAGGTGTAAAACACGAGCATCTCAGCCTCCCAGCCCCACGCATGCTCCCAGGCTGCCCAAGCACTGCTTCACCCCGTCCTGCGAGTCTGTCCCATCACAGGCAGCTATCAGGAATATGCTTGGGAATTTCCCCTACTGCTAAAAAAGGGACTTTTGATGATGAGATGCCAGGAAATATTGCTGGAAACTGTACATTATTTACTTTGACCTACAAAGGATTTCCAAGTCTTACATTTAGGCATAAATGTATAAAACATGTATAGTTTGTATTTTTTTATCTGTATTTTATATATCCTTTCTAAAAGTGCAAATTATGCATCTACCAATTATACATCTACCAATTCTCTGTCTAATTTTCGGTGCATGAATAGCCCTGATGAACCTAGGGCACACAGTTGGGAGCACAATTAATTCCTCTCCCCGCTCAGCCTCACTGTGCAGGGAATAAACCTGACTACTGTCACTGCTCGAAACACAATTCCCTGAACTTTAACTTACATGGAGCCATCAGATTTTCCTAAATCAGAGTTGCTTTTGTGCAGCTGAGGGGTTTTTTTTCCTTCTTAAGGAGCAGCTTAAGGACGGGCAGGTGGTGTCAGTGGCAGAGGGCAGACCCCGTGCCTCTCGGCAGCATCCCAACGTGGTGGCCAGCCGTGCCTGATCACAGAATCCCAGCATGGTCAGGGTTGGCAGGGCCCTCTGTGGGTCACCCAGCCCAACCCCCTGGCCAAGCAGGGTCACCCAGAGCAGGGGGCACAGCACCGCGGCCAGGCAGGGCTGGAATATCTCCAGAGAAGGAGACTCCACAGCCTCCCTGGGTGGTCCCAGCTCCTGGCTCCCAGATCCTGCCCTCTGCACTCGGAGCCCACAAAGACCAAATGCACCCAAGCTTTACAAGGACATGAAACAGATCTTAGCCTCCTGTTGTAAAATCTACATATGAAACACCCCCGATATTTCTAAACCGCCCTGGTTTTGTGTAGCTGTAACACTTTGTCACACCGTACACTTCTATACAATGTTGGTCTATACAGTGAATTAACAACACCTTTTGACAAAGTGCTATCTCCTGCCACCATCGCCGTGTGATAAAGGTACTTCTACATTTTTCATTATTCAAGCACACTCCCAAGCACCCAGAATGAGCAGTGAAATACTTAATGAGACATTTATCTAGTCTATGTATTTTACATTTTGCTGATAGTATAATGAGGCAGAGGTACTGAAATGAAACATCCCTAACATTTCACATAATTTTCCACTTCCACTCCACCATTTTTAGTATTGCTTTTGGGTTTTTCACTGTTCGATGTTTTGAACTTTATCATCGCTATCAATAATCACTATGTCAAATGCAACACACTGCTACGCTTTTTTGGCTGAAAGAATGCCTCACCATTTATCTTCAAGCATATTAGGAAGATGATTGCAGTCTAATAAATATAGCATCAATTTCTCATTCACTTTCAGTACCTCATGTAGATGTTTCCCACTATTGTTGCTGCATTTTCAGTTGCTCAAACCTTTATCAAAGCTCTTTAAAATGTATTCTTCACTGTTCCTAGGAAGGTTTCTATGCCTATTTATGCCCGTTCTCTGCCTTCCATAGAATGCAATGTACTCGAGCACCAGAAGTTTTTGTGTCTTTAGTTTTCAGTGGTGTCCTAATTAAAGACAAACAAGATTTATGGGGAGATACAGTTTATTAGACTAATTTAGATAGCTGAAAAGCAGCTAACTTCTTGGGCAAACAAGTCCTCGTTTAAATCCCTGTAGTTAATGTAACTGGTTATGAATTGGTATTTTCTTTGGCTGCTTCTTAATATTATTTATATTGATTGTACAGTTTATTTGTGCGACAATCCTAAAGAAGGCCAGAGAATATCCATACAATTGTATATTTTACTTCTATGACAGTCTCTTCTACACAAAGAGCACTGACTATTTCCTTCATGTGGAATATTACATAGAGTACTCATGACTGTATCTGAATCTTTCTGAAACTGGAAGTACCTTGCAAAACTCTCAGACCCATTATTTTCTTTTTCAGTGTGTTTTCCTATGTTACAGGGTACACTTTTATTTAGTACAGACGTATTTGCCGTATGTAGTCTACTACAGGATAAGTAGATAACTCTTCTGTGTGGCCTGTAAAAACCAAAGATATCTTTTGGTTTTTAAAAAGCCGTGCTAAAATATATGCATTCATGCAGAACTATAGTATTTTAACTTTTTCTAGAGCAACTCGGCCATTATTTATAAATCTTTTCTCTGACAGATCAGTCATTTCTTTGGTTGACACCCAAAATCTCACGACCTGCTGAATCCCATGAGCAGGGCAAAGGCAACCAGAGTCATCATAACGATGAAAAACTGGTTTTTGCTTGTGGTGTTCCTACCGTAGGAGCTTAACATTTCCTCTGCCCTAAGTCCAATAGAAATAGATGTTTCTTCCCTGACATAAAAGAAACGCAGTCCACAGATCACGCAAAAGAATAAATGTGCACCAGAATAAGAAGTCATTTGAGTCTGTATGTTGAAACTATGTCCATTTGTGTTGAAAATAAGAGAGATTTGAACATTTAAAATTTTTATTCTTGTATTACTCCTGCACAGGAATATTCCTACTGTACTCATTCTTTATGTGAAGATGATTAGAAGGAAATAACTTCTAAGAAAAAGGGAAAACATAGTATCTCTGATTAAAATAATTAAACTCGCCTAGAATATTGTATTTATTTTCTATTATCCTGTTGCTTGGAAATATTTTTTAGCCTTGTCTCCCCATCTCCTGATAAAAAAATAAGTTTGTCTCACTTTCTTTTTCTAATCCACTGCTACAAATATCAGACTTCTAAAAGCGATTGCTTCTCCCCATAGGAGTCCTTCACAAGCCTGATGGCACCCTCTGGATTTGCCCGTTTCCCTAACGTAATCCCATCCGCCCATAAAGCCCGTTTGATTTAATCCCATCCAGCCATTCAGCTGAGAAGAATCAGCAAGGGCCAAACCCCCTGGCCGAGCGCGGGGTGGGCAGCTGCAGCCCCCACCTCCCTGCTGCCGAGCAAGGGAAGGCAGCTGCCCACCCCGGGACACGCCGATGGGACGCACACTGTGCCAGGTCAAACGGGGTAACTCATACGCCTCTCCACTACAGTAACGAAGTACGAGTAATTATCAGGTAGGGACAGGAGAAGACAACGACCACGCGCAGCAGCCACTGCTGTCTGTTGTAGGTATTGCTCTGCGAAGCAGCAGCTGGAGCAACGGGGTAGGGCAGTGTGGAAGAAGGGAAGGGACCGGGCTGTGCCAGCTCTGAGCCAGGACCAGCAGAAAGCCCCGCTCCCTTCGAAAGTACTCTTACAGCAATGGGTAATACAGTAGCCGACCACTGAAGGCTAATATACACTGCCAGAAAACACAGGGCACCTTCAATGTCAGTATAAAGAAATAAAATTAAAAACAAAACCTTCACAAACAAAAAAAACCTCCAAAACCAAGAAACAACAAAGAAATGAAAACCCACAAGGAAAACAGGCAGTGTGGAACAACTGGAAAACCTTCTCAAATCACACCACAAGCCATGAATAGCAATTACCAGGATAATAATTTTTTCCATCCTCAGCCTTCATAAGATAACATCATGATCTGGATGCGTAATGAACCCGATTTTCACCTTTCTTTGTGCCGGGGAGCATGTCCACAGGACAGTAACATTTTGCCAGGTTGGAGTAGCTCATTGTCTTCCTACAAAGCCCCACCAAGTTCCTCCGCAGCTTTGCAGAGGTGCAGGAACCAGTACAGAGCACATCGGGAGAGAGGGGGCTCAGCCAGCCAGGCAGGAGAGCCTCGGCACCGGCTAATCACCAGGAACCCTGCCTCTCCTAACCCAGCGCTGCTCTTACAAACCTGCCCTACTGGTAGCACACACAGACAAGGCTTCCTTCGTTAGCAAGATTATCACCGTTTTGGTGTGAACTCCAGTCAATCAGAGCATGGACACACCCTTGAGTAAGCAGGATGGGTTTCCAGAAGCACTCTTGCAGCTGGATGCAAAGCAACCCGATTATCAGACATGCCTTCGAATAATTAACCTGCAGAGTGCACAGTCCGGTCTTGAAGAACTGCCAGGTGTCCATCCTGAAGCAGAAATTGCATGACACAGTCCTTCAAATAATTTTCTATCCACATAGAAATGCCCGATCCTAATTTTGGGGCACTTTGTTTCTTCAATAACTACAGTTCTTTCCTATAATAAAATCTACAGCTGAGCAAAATTTATAGAACATGACTTTGGCCAAATTCAACATGCTTCTGCCATGAGGGTACTTGAAAAGTTAAAACACTCTAGATGAATGAGATTGCCTTTGAAAAGCTCCAGTTAACCACTGGATAAGGCCAGATCTTGTCATTCTCATATGTCACATATGAAGTGGCCCAGCAACCTTCCAAATAATGTTTCAGGCATTGGATGCTTTCAACAAATGGATTTTACTGTTTTTCTCATCATGTATTTTCCACATACTGTGTCTGTACTTTCCTTTCCAGTAAATAGATTATTAATTTTGTTAGCATAAAAGGATAGTGTTTATAGCTTATTTTGAATATGGTCCAGTATAATGAATTATAACTAAAAATCCTGCAGCACCCAGATGACAGGCAAGGATTACCACATCTGTGAGGCTCCAGTTACAAAACATGCAAGTTAATTTGCTGGAGTGCCATGTATTTAAGCACACTGCTCATGTTTAAGTTTATTTGGTTATATCCTAGCTATTTAGGTCAACCGAGTCAAATCATACAATGACACCGGACTGAAGTATAGAAGGTTTTTCACCTCCCATCTTAGCCCTTCATCTTCAATTGTCAACACACTCCAAACTTCACTATCGCTGTCAGAATTGACATTGGAATCTGAAGCAGTATTTGTCTTAATCCAATATTTGTCTCATTCCCACTTCTTACTCTCAGTATTTGCCTTATTCCCGAGTGTTTTAATTTTTGTGTTTGTCATATGCCTTCCCCGTTCCCAAAGACTCATCTGATCTGGTTTCTTCTCATTGCGTCTGTAAATGATGGTGCAGTGCTTGCATGTGTAATGCAGGATGCCGTGGAAGTGGAGAATGATGACTGGGAAGCCTCGGCCGGTGAATACTGAGTTACTGCTCCTGCTTCCACCGCAGCTCGAGTGCTTGCCAGCAGCCTTTGCTGCCCCCTTTTTGCTCTCATCTCCCGTTCTCCATCGCATGCCTGTGGACAATTCATTACCCAAGCGCTAAGGAGACAGGCCAAAGGCAATGGGACCCCTTCTCCCAATGAGCGTGGGAGCCCCGGAACTGCTCACTGGGCACAGACAGAGCCCCGGAGGGAGGAAGAGAGAATGGCTGAATGACTTTGTTAATGACTTTACGAGGCCACCATTTCCCAATCACTGGGATCAAGTAACACCAGTTAAACAAGCCCCTGACTCGTCTTCTCCGTCCTATGTCTCTATCATTCCATTGTGGAAATGACATACATTGCCCAAAACCAGTACATTAGCCAGGAAGGGAAGGAAGAGGAAGAAAAGGAGGAAGAATAAAAAGGAGAAAGAAAGAGAGAGACAAAAGAGAAAGAGAGAGGGGGGAAGGAACATGGAAAGAGGCAGACAGAGAGAGAGAGAGAGAGGAGAGAAAGAAAAAAGTCTTTACTCTTAGGTCAGAACAAGTGTAAGACTTAAAATGTCTAGGAAAAAAAACAGGGGAAAGGGGAAGTGCAATGCAAAGAAAGAGGAGACAGATGCACACAATCCGTCTGTAAAGGGAAATGTCCGGGTTAATAGCCTGAAGACTGCACAGAAATGGTAGCTCAGCAAGCTGCAAGTCCCCAAATGGAGGAAACTCAAGAACAAAGCAAATGTCTTTGTCCTTGAGTGGCAGCAACGAGGAGGTGGCTTTGGGGACTCCCCAGATGGTTAGACATCACTGTGGAGGGAAGCTGATGACCTGGCTGGAGAAGCTGGACCACAGTAAAGTGTCATTCATATAGGTCCGGACCTGTTAAAGCAGGCAGCAGGTGGTTAGAGGAAGACTCCAGTGCTGTGGATGTTATACAGCAGAATTAGCGCATCTGCTTTGCCTGGTGCTGGAGCGGGGTTAGGAGCATCTCACAGGCAGCACTGGGGTGTGTCCCCCCCATCACTTGGTGGTGTCCCACTGCGAGGAGCCGTCACATCGACACGGGCAACAACAGGAGCTCCTCACAGTCAGCAAAATGGGGCAGATGAGCTGCGCTCCCACTCAAACCCCGACTTCACTCTGATGCCCAAAGTCCAATAATCCAGAGAAAGCAGAACATCTCATCTCACTGATTCTTCACACAAACCCACCTAGGGAAAAGTTTACTTTTTCACAAGGCATGAAATATATAAGATACATAGCATCTGAGATGTTTGTTTTACAAAACACCTGTGCAGCACTAACTTGACTCATGTCCACACGTTTCTTGTGGGAATTGGCTCCTGTGGGAGTTGCTTCCCATGGGTCTAAATCTGCTTCAGATCACCTGCAAAGGAATCTGCTGGATTCCTCCACGCAAGGCTCTGCTGACACCATGCTAAAAGGAATGGAGATTATAAATTTTGTGCCAAAAAGTTATTAATTCTAAGTCTCCTACTATGTTAAATCTGTGTCAGCTGCTGCAGTAGTGATATATAGTATAGACTTTCAACCCAAATAAAAGGGTCTTTGCTACCTTTTGTGTGATACATCTTCTTAGTAAACCGGTCTATCCGCCCAATTAGCTCCATCTCAGTGTTGGTTGTATTATTATTATTCTTTTATTATCGCAATTAGGATTTCAGGGTTCTGTAATATCTTCGAGAGAAAGGACATTCCCTCAACTAAAATACTTATAGAATGAAAAGAACAAGAGCGAGAATGAGGGAATGGAGAAAACGAGAAAGGGAGCTGCGAACAGTAAGAGGAGCGAGCATTAGCCAGCGACCGTGTCATAAAGACACAATATTTCACAAGACCACCAACTCTGAGATAAGTACCCCAGGCACAGCAACCCTGTGACACCTTTTAACGGTGGTGTGTGAGACACAGAAACCGCAGAGGGGGTAAACGTGGAGAGGGTCTAGTTCAGTGCTTGAACAAGAGCTGACAGAAAGCACCTGGCTGCAGCAGACACGCACGAGAGAGGGGCATCACAAGGCGGAGTAAAGCTCTTGCAATAATTTATGCCACTTCAATAAAAGATATGTATCTGCAAATAGGAAGTTTAATACCTAGTTCAGCCGTAGCCTGGTATTACTTCCTCCTGCTCAGAGTTTTTTAGGTATTTCTAGGGTTTTTTGGGTGTTTGTGGTCTTATATGACCTGAGACTATCCCAGATGGTCCACAGCAGTGCTCCTGGACCCAACACACCTGCCAGACCTCAGGATACGGTTGTCTGAGTAGGAGACAATTTTCTGTGGGGCCAGCCCAGGACCATACAGCAAACGCGCTGTGGTTTCCCTTGTTTACATTTCTCGGGATTGCTGATGTTCTTGCAGAGGTTTCTGCCTGAGCCCTAGATCTTACAAAGCATTTTCTCAAAGCTCAGTTCCATCCAGTATGGTCAGTTTTGCTGTTGTTGATGCTAATTTGACGGAGAGAGAATTAAGCCCTTACGACATACAATGCACTGAGCCTCCCCATCCTCCCCACGCCTGCTACTACCCTCACTCAAACGTTTCTATACTTAGAAGCATGAAATGGTGATTGTGCTAACGTGTTGACTTCTCTCCTTGAACTGGATGGATTTTTACTGCGCCTTTTTGGCTTACTGAGCCCAAACGCTGCAGTAATAATAAAGAAGTATTAATGTTATTAGCTAGTATTTTCCCCTTTGGATGTCATTTAATACCCTTTTCTCTCTCTCCCTTCCTCTCATCTGTCTTACTACAAATCATAACTTGCTTTACATACTAAGAAGCAGGCTGAAGAGCTTGGCAGTGAGAATTAATTGACAGAAATGACAAAAGACTTTTCTTCCTCTATATAAAATACTCTGCAATATTGTCAAACTGGAAGTTTTTTTAGGAGTTTTTCTTTTTTTTTTTTTTAAAAAAAAGAAAATTAAAAAAAAAAATCAGAAATGACCTTAACAAACCAAGGAAATTCTGCGCATCGCTCCCTCTCCTCCTATTGAGAGAAGCAGCACTGCCAGAATACACAGCACAATACGTCATGAATTCACATGCATAAGCATTTCGAAAATCCTTCTTGGACAAGGTTTCTATTTAATTGGCTTAAAAAGCCACTCTTCTCCCACACAGTCTTATGCAGAACCATCTGTGCAGGGAATTAGCAATCTGGATAAATAGTCTGTGAAGGAATTCGCCCTGCCTTGGGCGGCTGGACGTTGGGGAGCTGAATTCCAGCAGTTGTGCTGACCGCTGTGCCGAGCTCGCCGAGGGGCTGAGCAAATAAATTCAGAGGAAATAAAGGGCTCAGAGATGCACTCAAAATTTAAGCTGTACATGCAGAGGCCTGTTAGATGCTGGGACTTGAGGGAAGAGCAGAGAGCTAAAACATGGGGATTGCTGAGGAGCAGAAGTCAGGCCATTTTATAGCCATTTCAGGGTGGATGTGAAAACCTGTGGTCTACAGTTCTTTGCTTATGGTAGAATCACCACTGACACCTTAAATTAAAAATTAAATAGGCACAAAGAGCACAGAGGCCCTAAGAAGACATTGCTGCTGGGCACCGCCTTGCAATTGCATCTTGTTTCCCAGTATCCCCAGTACCGTAACCGCTGCCAAGCAAGCCCAGCATGTGGAGAGGGAGGCTCCTGCTCTAGCAGTGCACAGTCTGGTTTCGAAACATAAGTGAAAAAAGGAAGACTATAACCAAAACAAATTTAAAGGATGTTCACAGTGTGTTTTGCAAACCTTTGAGGAGAGCACCAAAGATTGCCAGATGGAAACCTGCTGGATGCTGGATTCATGGTTAGTACGTGAATAATAAGAAGAAGAGGGTCAGTATTTCAGCTTTCCGTCCCCCCTTACTAAATTTTACATGGGCAGCTGGGAAAATCTCTCCTTCCTGGTTGTTGAGGCTATAACACAAGTCTTCAGTTACACTTCAACTCCTGTCATTCTCCAAGTGAGACATTGTCATCCAGCGCGCGAGACTGCGCCGGCTCCCGTGAGGACCATATGGAGCTTGCTTCCAGAAGCACGACAGCAGCAGCATCTTACTCTACTTATAGTATGTCTCATATTTAAAGGTTTCTGAGCAAAATCCTGTGGGCATGCCCTAGGGATTATTCCCCAGATTTAAGGTGGGAGGAAGCTACCGCGCAGCACAGGCTGACACAGGAGGGCTCCCAGTGCCACCCTGCAAGCTGCACCTCCAGGACTCCTGGAGCAAAGTTAAACTGCTCTGCACGTGGCACATTAATACAGGCTACGTTCAAGTTATTTCATGCTGACATAACAGACCAGAACTTTCTCTGGACACTGGTATTATTATCACTGCAGTGTGATACCTCTTATTACCATTATAGTGTGATACCCCTAGAATATAATTTTTAAAGCAAGATTTCCAAGACATTGAGGTGTGCTTTTTAGTAATTTTCCATCCTAAATCTCAGCCCCCAAACCTGTTGTGAGCTGCAGCTGCGCCTGAAGCTCCTCCGGCTGCGCAGACCCCAGGGTGCCGTGGCAGGGTGCAGCCCACTCCTCCCACCCAAGCCATCTCCGACCTACGCACCACTCCAGTGCCCCACATGCTGTTCCCTTTCCAGCTTGCTGCTCCTCCATCTCAGTCCAAGGGAGTGAAAGTATCAGATGCCTGCTATCCAATCCAATCTCCCCAGCGGACACTAAAAGGATAATAAAAGGATAATTTACTAGTATTCATTCAGATAATCCATCTTGAGCAGATTTTGAGCTATCTGCATATGCCTAATTAAGATTCACTGCAGAGCGTCTGCTGTCGGTGCCACCGCAGATTCCCGGCGCGGCGCGGCGTGGCGTGTGCCGGGGGGGCCCCGCTCACCGTCCTCTGCGGCCGCTCCCAGGACAAGAGGTTCCCCTTCGCAGGACCAAGGTGCTCCAAAAATAACAGGTCAACCACAATTTGAGAATTTTCAGAATTTTTCTACTTCAATGACAGAAAAAACATCTTTTCTGTGTTGGCAACAATTTCAAAGAATATACCCCTAAGGGAGTCATCCTTTCAGCAATATAAATTATTTTAAAGGGGGAATCAGCCCAGGCAATTAGACCTTTTAGAACAGGTGACCACCCTCCTACATATTAAATCACCGAAGGCAAAACTGCCTCTCCCCTCCCCGGCGATGCAGGGTGCTCGAAGTGTCAGTAAACATACAACCGTAATTACACGAGCTGCCTCATTTCACTAGAATCTTTTCAAGATTCATCATCTGCACATTGATTTTGGATCGTAGGACTGCACGCTTCCCTCTTTTGTTAACACATTTTTAAGCAAGATTTAACCTCACGAAGGTCATTTGCTCCTAAAGATTTTGTCGTCGTGGGAGTGACAAACCCTGCAGGGTGCATGGAGCTGGCCTCTGCGGTGGTAGCACCATCGGGGCACCCACCCTCTTCCTCCAGCCTGACGCTGGGGAGCTTCCTCAGACCTCCCCTTTAGCGGCGAGCCATCTCCCAGGTTAATCTGACTGTGACGTGGTCCCTTACAGAGCCGTGAAGTTCACCTGCTCTCTGCTTCCCTTCGCTAAGGCACCAGGTTTGAAGTTGGGGAATGGTATCTCGAAGTTTCTTCAGCCCCAATCACCTTGTTCAGCCCCGATTGAGAGCTGACGTAGGGGAAAGGAGATTGCAAGGGGGAATAACGTATTTTGGAAAAAGCATTAGCAAAGCTAACTAGCAAAGACTGTGAAGAGCGTGGCGCACAGCTCAGCCCCGCAGCCGGGTCTGTGCACGGCAGTGCCGTGGGAACGGCACCCCAGCTTGGCCACCCCGCCTTGAGCATGGACCTCAGGCCACAGGAATAAGATCTCAAACTGCTGGGGTCCGCTGAAGGTGACAGCACCTGCTCCAAAACCAGGGCCAGGCACACGAGGCCAGCATCTCCAATTCTGCCTGCCTAAGCACCTCTGACACCAGCAGCTAAGGACAGCTGAACACTGTTTTCCCAACGTACCGTACTTTTGCAATATCATAAAGAGGGAATAAATAAACACACTTTTGCTGGAAGGATCTGGCCCTGTGGATGAGTGCGCGTTGAAGTGCCTGAGCCTGAGTTCGGAGGAGATAACAATTACCAGCAAGTCATTACTTAAAAACAGGATAATTTTTCAAGCAAGCATGAATGCGTCTGCACATTCCCAGCAAGCAAAGAGGTTTGAAAATTCTCTGAACTGGAAAAAACCATTGTGAATCCTGACCATATGCTTTTCTCTAACTGTATTTTAAAAAATATTTGCTTAGTCCTATAATCTGAAAAGTGAATCACAATTTGGAGTTTAACCGTATATCAACGCTTCGATGTTTAGCCCCTGGCTAAACAAGATTTTCATGTTCACAGTTACGATTTCATGTTTTGCCATAATAAAAAGCCTTGATAAAAACATGGATGCTCACAGCGCAAGTACTGTCATGTCATTAATTTATAAATAAACTTGAATTACATTAAAAAAAAAAAAGAAAATCTCTAAGCACACTCCTAACCTCCCAGTACAACCTCTGACGTAACCGGGCTGCCGCCAGCGTATTCTGCAGGAACGACGCAGCCGCTCCCGCTGCGCAGGAGAAGTTTTCTTCCCAAAGCTCAGGAAGAAGTTCTGGAGGGAAAAGACCACTTGTGGGCTTGTGCCACGCTTGGGGGGTGTTTGAGAGCAACATAGCACCAGGCGCTCCAGAGCTGCCGAAGCCGTGCACATGGTCCCAGAGTCTGCATCCTTTACGCATCTGGTCCCGTATAGAACGCTGCCAGCAGGATATCGGGGTGGAATTCAAGGTGATGCTGTAGTGCTTTTGCTTTGAGGCAGACAGAGCCTCGATAACGTCTGCGTGAGAGAGGAATATACAAAAATTCAGGCTTCTTTCCTGCTTGTTATTGCCATGAGTGTGATTTGTACAGACACAAGCAGACCAGTGCTCCCTGCACAGGGACTCCTGCCAACCCATGCGCCCGACCAAGCAAACCCACGGCTCCTCTGATGGGTTATAGACATGAAAATGGATGCTGCTTTCAACAGGTTCACATGGATATACACAGGAACATCTTTCTCTCCACTTTATATATGCATGGTGCTGGTTTGCTGTATCCCCATAGCCTGAGGGGTACAGCACAGCATCTCCATCCCTATCAGGGCACTCAGACAAGAAGTTCCTGGGTTTTCCTTGCGATCATCCCTTCCACCACCCACAGGTTGCCTTTGGCCAAGTCTCTTCTCCTGGTGAAGCAGCCCCAACAGGAACACACGGCTGACTTCGAGATCTCACACTTCCTAGCAGAAGTCTCACCTTCCAATCTATTTGTTCCCCTTCTCTTGCAGGGTGGGTGCTCTTCGCTTGTCACTTCTTTCGCTGGGAACTGTCATTTGTTTACATTTCTTTTTCCCAGTGCCACGAAAGGATGCATCATTCAACACCAAAGTGCCAGTAAGTGACAATGTAATGGGAAAGCTAAGTATGCTCTAACAGTAAAAGAAAAAAAAAATCACTAATCAAAGTCTTTCAAATTATATGGAATACTGACAGCTTTTTACGCTGTTTTAATTAAGTACACTGTAATTTAAACCACTGAACCATAACAACCCAACGTTTAGTGTTATATCCCTAGGAGAACTTTAAAAATATGCATAATTCTGCCCGGAAGGTAATTGAGGGATATTTTTGGGGTGGTGGGGGTAATTAAAGGTTATACAGGAGAGTAATAGGAATTTTACTTGGGTACTGATAGTGTTAGCAACTGTGCTAAAACCTCCTCAGGAAAGTGATTCACGTTCCCGGCTGAGTTTTCCTCCAGTTCTGTTTAAAGGCTGCAAACGCCCGGGCTGAGCTCTGTCAGCTTCGGTATCCAACGGCGTTGTGGAGGGGCACGTTTTCCCAGCGCCTTCGCCTGTCCCTGGCCCAAAGGACACGATGCTTTAAGAGCAATAAGAGAAATTAATTGATTTCTGTGCGAGGGCCCTGCCACCCGGGAGGAGTGGAGGAAGGGACGGCAGTTTTGGGGATGATGATGACGGTGGAGCACGAGGTGGGGATGGCAGCCCCCACCTCCCCCCCGAGCAGGGGAAGGGTCTCCCAAAAGCTGCTCTGGATCTTGCACTTGATGCAAACCCGCCCAGCAATGCTGCTTAGGATGCTGGGGGGATTCAGTGCCGACCCGTTTCCATCGGCTCTAGCTAGGGAGGAAGAATATTATGCGAGGGGTGCTCAAAGCGTCGTTCCTAAAAGTGCATCCCAAAGCTCTCACAATACATCATTTTCGGGGCAACATTTGCTATACGTTGAGGCAGAAAAGGTGCTTGCAGCCCCCTAAACCTGACGGGCTGCATAGCTAGAACTGCCATGGTATGTACAGGGAGATTCAATGTGAAAAGTGGAAGATAATGTGCTCACACACTAATGGGCACTGAACTAGACACAGGCTCATTTTTCACATCATGTCATCTCTAAGGTTTGAATAAAAAGTAATGGCTAGAATGAGCCTGGATCTATCTCAGACATTATCATTTGCCTCCTCAGTTTTATTTGTGTTGACTTGTACAGTCTAAAAAGATGACAGTCTCCGGGCCCCCGGATCAGTCTGAGTGATAATACACAGCACATTACACTGCTGGTGACAGCTTCTGTTCTCCTCGCTGGCATATGAGCGCGGCGCATCTCCCTCCGTCATCTCAAATGCTATCAACTGACAGAATAAAGAATCTCGCGGAGGGGACATCACAAACCCTGTCTGTTATGATTTTATGAGATAAACTGGAGTTTCTAGGGTATCTTGTTCGGGAAATTAGTGTCAGTCAAACTTTCGGGGATTTTTTTCTTTTCTTTTCCCTTTTTTTTTTTTTTTAAGATAAATAGCAGGGTCTAGAAAAGTGGCGCTCTATTTATATTGCCACACAATCAAAGCCTAATTTGAAATTGTGGAAAAAAATAACCATTTTAAAATAACAATCCTCTTATTGTGGTGAGGATAAAGGAAACACTTCTGATTTCATCCGAGCATGACTAAACAGCCATGTCTGCTTACTGCACTTTCAACGCAGCGATACAATAGAATATTTTTTTAGGTTATACCAATATTTTTTACTCTAAAAATGCCTTAGTTTTCTTCATCAGCCAACAGCCCTAATCCTAAAAGTTGCTCAAGCCACTGCATTCAACTATAAATTCATACAACCTGAGACTTCTCAGCTGAACCTTACACGCTCGGCCCCACAGGCGTAATGCTTAATTAAGTGTAATATCCTTATTTAAGACAGGCATTCTCAGTAACCCCAGTAAGCGTTCCAGAAATTATTTTCAGAGATTTTTAGTTACAGGAATTTTTAGGGGAAGGAAATATTATCGAGATGATCTACAGTCTCTGGAGGATTGCTACCTTACAGAGATATGCAGAAAACTGAATTCTTTTGTTTAACCTGGAAGATCATTCTAAACCTTCAGCTAATGAATCCCAGAAGGTTAGAGGGGGTGTGGATTAATCTCCAATTTGCTAATCCTGCTGACGAAGGTGGGGGAGGATCCTTGCAGCCCGTTCATTCCCCCTGGGCTGTGTCCGAGGTATCGCTGCCCACGGAGGTGCTGCTGGTGGGGTGTCCTGGGGATGTGGAGAAACTCCTACCTGCCCTGCGTTATACCCAACTGGGAAATTTTTTATTTAAAGCTGGCGCTGTTCCCTAAACTTACTGAGATGCTTTTCTTACACTTTCAAAAAATATACATTTTAGAATTGTAAAAATTTACAAGTACTTGAACCTTAATCTGCCAATTGTGGCAGCTGTTTCCTACGCAATTTCAGATACTTCTGCTATAATGAATGTGTCTCACTTGGCTGAAGCTCCTGTGAGTGTTGAACTCTGACTGCACGCCATCCTTTTCAGACCGATTGCCTGCTTTGAATTTCCTCTGCTATCGAGGTGAAAAGATGCCACAAAACATGCAAAACTCAGAAGGGACACAACAGTCACTTCCGTCTCTGCTTCAGCAGGATTTCTCTTTTAAAGCTGCTTCCCCTTTCCACCAGGCAGATTTCTCACACCGCGTCCACATTCGAGCATTACACGTATTTTATCAGCAATAGGAATCAAAACGATAACCAAAGAAAAAAACACCGAGGAAAAGTGCAGAAATGGAAGTGGCGGGAAGCATCGGACTTATTTCTTCTACAAGAGGTAACACGGTGAAGGTTTTTCACACAGCCACAAGTGTAAGAACCAAACCCGTGGTGGATGCTTGATCCCCACGTAAAGCATTCTGCTTGAACATCAATCCGCCATTTGGGGGAATTTCTAATAAATCTCAGAATCTTATTGTTGTTACTTGCTTTGTCAGGCGAACTATCAATGGTACGTATACATGCCCGTGAGTAAATGAGATTGGAAAGCACGAAAGAACACATGCAGAAGATGAGAACATGTTTGCTTCATTAACACCAGCAAACCGTTTGGACTCTTTACTTGTCCCAAACCCACCTTGCAAGCCCATGATTTGTGTCCCGCTGGCTTCTCCACTGACGTTGCCTTGGCTGGCACCTACATCCTCAAAATTGGGTATAGTTTGGGGTTTTTTTTCCTCTCCAAACCTCGTGTTTGAGGCCATTTAATCCCCATTTGGTTGAATAACGGCCTCATTGTAATTAACCCATAACTGTGTCTCAGGAAGCTGCAAATGGGGCTGCTGGTCCGTCCCACAGCAGATGATGATGTTTGAAATGAAAGCTTTGTCTTCCTTAGGATTTCGTTCTCTTCTGGTCTTTGCCTGTGGTCCTCCCTGGCGACCAGAAGACTTTTGCTTTATTTCACGCTTGACTGCAGGTTCAGTGGCAGATGCTGACTGCCATTCCCCACGGCCGGTCATGAACGTGGGAGGTGGAAGGCAGCAGCAAACACAACGCTGGCATTTGGTGAAGGGAAGAACTGCCAGCATCTCCTCCGCAGCCTGGGCACGGCACGTCGGTGATGTCGGCAGGAGGGCAGGAGAGATGCTTGGGTGATGCCCGCTGCGTGGGCAACCTCAACTCTGCAAGCCAGCCGCGGACATGGGGCACACAGGACCTTCCGTACCGCTGCCTATTTTACTATGAGCTCGTTAATCTCCCTTAGGGATTTATTTCCGCCTGGGAGGCTGGCACAAAGCCACGCACAGCAGATGGACAGCGCTGAGGTAGCCAGGGGATGTGCGCAGCGAGAGTGTGCTTCCCAAGAAAGCTGTTGGGAATCCTGCCTCAGCTCAGGGCTCCGTGCCCAGGACAGGGCTCCCTTAAAAACTTTGAGCTTCCTTCCCTGCGGTGACCTGTGGATGTGAAAAAGTGGCGGTGGGGAAGGGAAGCTGGTGAGAACAACCCCACCACCAGCCCAGGGGAAATGGCTGGAAGAACCGAGCGACAAGCTTGGCATTTCCCCAGCGTGAGGACGGGGGAACTGGCCCTGTTCAAGCAAAGTTTCAGGTTTTTGTCTCGTGCCCAGGGACAGTGCGGTGGTGTCCAGCCCTACCACAGGCTGAAGACACGGCGGTAATCTGCTGCAGCCAGTGACGGAGCACGTCGTGTCTGCAGGGCCATCCAAGTATTTTACGTGCAGGATTTCTCAAGGCACAAGGCAAGGACAGTAATTGATGGGATGCAACTATTAAATAATACCTATAAGAAATTTTGTTTTGGAACTTGACCTCAATTTTATTCACTACCAAGATTAGCTTTTTATTCAGTACCCCAAAAAAGTAAACTACGCTTCCTTAAAGACTCTCAACAGGTTTTAGTTCAGCTTAGTTCTTAGTTTAGTTTTAGCATCCTTCTCATTTCACTTCTCCGGATGAGGAGCAGGGGGGCAGAGCAGGGACAGCACAGAGGAAGGTTTGAGATGTAACCCATTGCATCTGGAGGGAGGGTTTTAGTGAAGGGTGTCCTCAAAAGCTAGCATCGCTATAGCAACAGTCCGGCATTTGTAGGAGCAGCCGTAAGGGATGCATGCTGGCGGGTTGAGCTACTTAGTTATTGCTTCCATGCCACACAAAGTATGGAGACATCCTAATCCGGTGCAGAAACCCGACCCTTTTCCGCACCTTTCAGGGAGGCGGGTGACGTCCCATATGCTGCGAGAGATGAGATAACCACACACCCCGCACTAGCTTTCCCCAGGAGCTGGAATGGTTTATACGTACGGGTGCATTTCCCCTCTACGTGCTCACCCCCAGAAATGCTGGCATTCAGGGGAATGACGGAAAACGCAGAGAACTCCGAGGCCGCTTACCCTGCCTGTGGGCTACTCTCACTCAGCACCTTGACCTCAACCTGCCTGCCAGTACCCGGTTTCCACCGGGCTCGCTTTCAACCAGACAAAGGGGGAGCAGACCAGCAGAGCCTGGTGTGGGATTACATAAATCCCTTTCCCTGGGGGAACCTCTGCTGCTATTTAGCTGATTGCAATTTCTCATCACAGCAATTCTCAACATCATCATTATCAGTACAGCAATCAAACACAAACAGGAGCTGGTTCTAAATGAGAGATAGATGGGTAATGAAATAATTGCTTTGCTTCGCAGCCCAGGGACACTCCCCAGCCCCCAAATACCTGACCTTCTTACAGCGTGTCAGGTACAGTGGGGTTTCCATGTTTTACATCACTCCTGGATATATTACAGCCATAATTCTTGCGTTGCCCAAGGCACTGTGGAAATTCCAGCTAATCTCTAACTCGGTGAATTTCCTTTGTATTTTTCAGTTTGAAAATATATGGTATCCAAAAACCCATATTTGTTCTTACTGTTCTTTCTGTGTACTGCTCAGTGCCTCATCCGAGCAGTGGCTTCCCTTCGCTGCGGACAGCAAGGGCTCACGGCACAGCCCTGCTAGTGACGGTGCTCACACCCCTACCCGTGCCAAGTAACACACAAGGCAGCTTCTCAAACGTGCTCGCCAGTGCAATTCTGAGAAGCAAAATGTATTTCATCACCGCAAAATAGAACAAAAAAAAATCATTATGCGCTGACTTCAAGTACAGAGATTTACCTGATTAACGCAGCAACAGTCCCACCTTCATCGGGCAACAAAACGACTCTGACTAGAGTAAAATGTCCTTCCCCTCCCCAAAGGGAGACTATCCACTACCTGTTGAAATTCGGCATCCTAAGCACCCAGACAGCCTAGAAGGTTCATTGATTTAGAAAACAATTATTAATATTTCTGGAGGCTTTTAAGCAATACCATGTGTAGCATTCACAGCTGCTTTTCAAAGCTAATTCACTTCCAAAGATCCCTGTGTGCCAAGAGTCTTCACTGCCTGTTTTTCCCAAAGAGTTTGTGTCTCCCAGTGTCCGCATACACTTCTGTAAATTAAATATCTTTGACCAACTTGGTATCCACTGGGATCTCTAGGGCTTTGATACTGCAACAGTCTCCATAGCACTGTGTAGCGTGGTTTACTCCAACATTTCCATCCACGTCCCTAACCTAGCCGCACAAGTCCTCCAGAGCTCCTAGGATAAGGTTTTGGGTGGTTTAATGACGTTTTTCATGTTGTTTTGAGGTATTTTTAAACATGTTTTTGCACATGGAGTCAGGGAAAGGCTGACAGGGGACTTTCCACCTGGCGCAGATTTATTTTCCTGACAGACCAGATGCAATAATCTCCTACATATCCTTTCCTACCTCCTCTCTGCCAAGCCTTATAAGGGAATCCTCAAAGATCAGCAGAAGAAAATTGCTCAAGTCTTTCACCTGAGTCTGTATGGGCAAGAACCTCACTTACGACTTCAGGTTTTGTTCTGAAGGAAAAGTCCTGGTGAGGTTTTTAGAAATAATCTCTTGAAGCTATGAGAATGGGCTCTGCATCCACATTTAAGTACATTTTAGCTGTGTTTCAAGACTGGGTGGAATGTGCTGCTTGTAAAGATCAGGAGATGGTTCTGTATGAGCCATGCTGGGATCACATGAACCCAAGAGTCATTGCAGAATTTCAAAATATGTAGAAAAAGAGGAGGAAAAAAAAAATAAAAATGTATCCCCCTTCCCCCAGAATCCCACATTCATTTCTGAGAAATAAACCACCCCTTCCACAGGCAGCACTTCCCCGTGCTCAGATCTCCAAAGCCGGCGTGGCTCAACATCTCCAGTGTGACTGTGAGCTGCTCCGCTTCCCTCCAGGCAGTTTCCTGGCCCTCAGCAGCATCACAGAGGAAAAAAAACTGTTAATTGCTTCCTTAGGTAGAAACAGAATGGGGAGAAAAATAAAACCAGTACTACTGGGTACCCTCCCAGTCATTCTTTCTCCCCCCTGCATGCTTCATTTGGCTGTTTCTCTTGCCCGTGACGGGCACCTGGCTCAGCCTTCCTCGCAGCCGAACTAGTGGGACACCGGGCATGCGAGAAACCTCACCTTGTTACACACCAGGATCCAGAAAGCACAGATAAGCAAAAATCTCCTTTTAATTTTCTAGTTAATGATGAAAAATATTACCTTCAAACACCTGCACCAAGGTATGGCACCTCACAGCCTCGCTGTCCGCAGCGAGGACCTAGCCGGGAGCAGCACGCTCGGGCAGTGGCGATGCTGTGACCTGGGCACAGGGCAGCAATCATGGGCATTTGCACCCACCAGGTCATTGTGTCCCCATTCCACAGCCTGGAGAAGTTTCCTTCAGAGGGGAAGAACTTTGCATTGGAAGCAACCTGACAGCAAAGTCTGAAAGGGCAGAGGAAAGGCTTGGCATGCCAAAAGGTTTGGGATGCAAAAAGGCTTGGGATGCAAGGTCGAGAGGCAGCCTGTGAGGGTTTTGGAACACAAGGATGCTGCTCTGCTGGGGTTCAGCCCCCTCTGATCCCTGCCACGCCGGACTGGGCTGCACAGAAAGCTCGTACCAGGCAGATGCCTTCTCCTGGCTTTGCTGCAGGAAACTCATTTAGGCTCTGATCAACAAAGCACTCGAGTAAATGCTTCACTTCACGCGTGCGAGTACCCCCAGGGGGACTGGTCTCCTCCTTCACGCTAGACACTTGCTGAAGTGCCCTGCTGAGCTGGGACCCTGCCACCGAAACAACCCTGCTCCGCCAGCAAGCCTCTGTGTCTGGCTACTTGCTGTACAATCAGTGCTTGTGAGAGAGGAAGATCAGAAAACGTTGCTTGTTTGTCTTCTGGGGTGTCAGGCACGGACTGGTTCCATATGTGCATATGTGTATATACATGTATATACACACATATACACACGCACGCAGATAGATAAATAAATAGATAGATAAATATTGCGTCTCAGGCTGGGGGATAATTTTTCCTTCTGAATTTGAGGAGAAGTTCCCAAAATTCAGTGCAAACTCTCAAACACGCATCCCAGTTGAGCAAGAGAGAAAAAGCCCCTGTTTGGCAGAGGTGCCCGCTCCGCTCTCGGGTCGGACCCTGCACCACCAGCTAGCACAGCACATCAACGCGGCGGCTGTGGGAGAAAAGCCACCCAGGCATTTGTTTAACACACGCAGGGAAATGCCAGCATCAGTTCCTCGGAGCTGATCAACAGGACCGCGGTGCCACACAGACGTGATCAGAAGTTGAGGTACGAGGCGAGCACCCAGACCCCTGACTGCGCCTATCCGGTGGCCATACACATCTGTACGCGGGGAGACGAGGGATGCTCAGCGTCCCCACGCAGGGAGCAGCCGCAGCCGGGCGATGCCACCCCACCAGGGGACCGGGGACATGATGCTCGGCAACAGAAACCATTGAGAATGTAAATATATATATATATGCACCCCGCGAGTACAGAGCCGTATAGCCAGCATCTTAGACAAAAACCTTTATAAAGCCCATCAGATGTCATCAAGCCAACAGCGACAGCATCCCTCCGTCCATCCCTCTGTAATTTTTAAAGACCAAGATTTGCTGCAAACACGGAGCTCTCGGTACCCGGCTGTAAATAAAGCCCGGGTTAAACGCAGAGCGTCCCGGCTGCAGGGGCTGCCGGCCCTTTCATCCCTTATCAGCTTCACGTGGGCGGCCGCAAGGTAAACATGAAACGCCGGTAAATTCCGATTCGGAATCTTGACAGCGCATTTCCGAAGGTATAACATCTTAATCAAATTTTAAAATAAAACATCCCGACGCCGAGCTCCGTCATAAACCTAAAAATTATACAACACACATGTTTTTATGCTTTGCCAATTACATTTGAAATGGGGAATGTTTGTTTCAGCCCCTCCAAGAATGAGGCGAGGATGAGAAAACAACCTATTTCCTTATTAGGTTCAGGAGTCAAAGGACTCAGCCAGGAGCCGCAGGCTTCAAGAGCATAGAAGATTAAGACATATATTGGATTCATGATGGAGGGCACAAAGTTCATTTTCAAAATAAAACAGAATTTTATTCATATTCCTTTTAAAATTCAGATTGCCATTTGCCAGCTGACCTGTGACATGGCAGCAGTGTATTACATTTTCAATGAGCAGCCTGTCTGGAGCTGGCAGGAGGGGAAACTGCTTCCTGGTGGAGTTGTTTCACCACCCTTAAATAGTAAGAATTTGTCAGGATTGTTGTCAGAACGGGAGACGGTGCAAACAGGGACAGGGTAGCATATTTATTTTTAATAAGGAGACATGCAGAATAGCAAAGTCACTGGCATTATGAACTGAATAGGGCTAAAAAAAAAAAAAGAGAAATCAGAGCTCAGTTGCAATTTGTATGTGGAAATCAGGGGTGGAAATACTTGGCAGATACATTGAAAATAAAAACAAAAGCAGACCAGGAAAAAAAAAAATATATGTCTATATTTAAAAAAACAAAATGCAAAAGCAGTTTAAAGCAAGTTTTCAGAGAGCGCAAGTCAAGCCAAGGTTTTCTATAGCGAGGAGCTGGATTTATCTAGCTCACCATCTGTCAAAATTATATTACAAAAGGCACATATGCAAAGATACAAGACGACTGATTTTCATATATATTAAAACCCACAACTCCTGCGGAAAATGAGACTCCGCATGTGGCGACGCCCAAAAGCTCCCACGTCAAACTTCTGTGGTTTCGCCGCGCTGCGGCCGCTCCCACCGCGCCGGGACGAAGGGGGACGTTCTGCCAGGGTCCATAAATGTGGACCTACCCCACCACAACGCTGCGGGTCCGGCCGTACAGGCGATATCGCCCGCGGACCACGCGCGCTCAGCGCGGCCGGAGGAAGGGGGACCCGCCGAAGCCGGAGGTGCCCTCCCCTCCCCGTCGCTGCCAGCCCAGCCAGGGGACGGTGCCGTTCTATGGTCTGAGCAGCCAGGGGGGAGGAGGAGACAGCCAGACTCATTTTCCCCAACAGCAGGGTTTTAAGCCCAAGTTTCCGGGGCGGAACACTGGGAGCCCCACGTCCCTTTGGGTCCCATCGCCAATTATGAGTGTATTAGCTGGCTTTTGTCATTGCAATCAAACGCCGAGTGCCAACTGTGCTGCTCTCCTGATAACTTAATCAAGAACTCTCCGCTTCAATCTACCTGTAGATAAAACCCAGTGTATATTTTGACACGGAGAAACAAATCCACTTACTGCAGGTGAATTAGCTAATCATATATCGGTAAAAACACATCTCGTGCTCAGCGTAAAGATGATGATGAATATAAATTCTCCACACACTGCATTTTTAAATTTTTCTAGCCTAGGCTCTCTCATGTAAGCCATGTTAACCTGCAATCTGTAAATACTTATATGTTGACGATGTATAAGCAGTATAAGCAATTTTGTTGGCAATCTATTTTACTTTCCGAACAGCTGAGCTCTGAAGCAGATCACCGCGGCGTTCGCTCGGGATTCCTGGCAGGAGCGCGGGAGGGAAGGCTCGCCTCTGCTGCTCCCCAACGTCTCTGCAGACGTGGTCATCGGGGGTGTCGCAGCGTTATTTCTGCCGTCCGAGCCGGCTCAGTGTGCAGTGCCAGGCACCTCGCCCCGTCAGCTCCTCCGTGGGCGCTCCCCGGGAGGAACGGCAGGCAGCCCGTTACATTTCTCATCCTTGAGTCAGATCACATCACTTCTACCATTATATAGTTTTACCCAATGCAAGAGGACTTCATTGACCACAACGTCACCTCACAGATGTTCATGAAGTACAGCTAGCAGGTACAACCACTCATTTTCAGAAGTCTGAAGCTGACAAAATTATACAAGAAAAGAAAAACCTCCTGTATTTTGCATCGTCAGTGCATTTCAGATCCTATTGCTTTCTTAATTCTTGGTGCTTCTTATCTTTACAGTTTGCCTCATTTTAGAATATAAAACATTTTAAAATGCCTACCTGCAAAACCATGCAAGTACTTCACACGTCAATCTATTGAACTGTGTCTGGTAGAAGTAAGAGGCGTTAAGGTTAGTTATGCATTAATACTAACAGTGATGCACTACAGGTATATGCTATTGCTACTTTTTGCATTCACCACAAGAAAGAATTCTGTCTACTGGGACTATTAACAGCATTTTAACAGCGTTTCACTAATGCTACGGAGTAAGAGGCTCCGTGTCTGCAAACATCCCTCGGCTGCGGTGCTGTACGCGGTGCTTGGCACCAGCACCCATTCCCCCGGCAGCCCTCCTGGGAGAAGCTGCCCCGTGGAAAGGTGGAGGAGAGGAACAGTCCGGACCCAAACCCGGGCGGAGGGAGCCCACAGCAGCGTGCGCAAATCCGCCGTGGAGCGGAGCGGCTGCTTCGCTCGGCTCTTCCTCCCAAACGCGATGCTCGGCTCCTCGCTCGGCATAAAATACAGAATCCTTAATTGGTGTGTGCTTCTCCAACATGGTTTTAATGAAAACGCGGCACATAACTCTTAGTTTGTTGGCTGGCAGAGCCCAATTTACAAAAGTGGGAGTGCAAGATAAGAAAAGAGTACATCTGCAAAGCAGGCTGTGCAATGAATCACGCGGTGCCAGAGTTGAGCAGAATATAATTGAGTCCAACATCTCTGAGCACTTTCACCATAATTAATGATAATCTGTAACAGAGGAATCTGAGATTCCAGTTCAGAGAACTGTTTAATTAGGCCAAGTAATGAAAGCAGAAGCAGTACAAGAATATGGCCTGCCTCATGATTAATGATTCATGCTACTGAACACAAAAGTGCCGCACCGTTAACTCTAACGGATGCTGCATCTCTCTGGCATTTACAAAATAGTGAAATGCATGCATTTTTGTGTTTTAAAGATGTAACTGGCAGTATCCTTTTCTGAGCTATTTACATGATAAATATGGTTGCAAAGGTAACCGTCTTCCTCTCGGGTTCTTTGCTCTGGGGTACTTCAAGATAAATATGGTATCTGCCTAAACATCAGTATTAAGGCAAGATCTCCTCCACTGTTCAATAATTTATTCACTTTTAAAGTTAGTCAAACACTGGTGTTTTTCTTTTGTACTTTGATAACATAGATGAGCCCTGGTGAAATGATACGCTTTCCGCGCAGCTACCGAGACACATTTAGCTCTCTGGAAGGAAAAAATGGTTCAGTTCATAAGGCAGAAAATGTAAAAGAAAAAAAAAAAAAAAAAGATGAAGAGATGGTAAGTTTTTTGCAGGCTTCCACTTTTGCTGGGTCAGGGTGCAAAATGTAGAGCAATTTGACACAGAATTGCCCTAGAAGTGCAAGGGACATGACAAAAGAAGTGATAAGACTGCCTGGGGCTTTACCTTACAAGCCAGCAAATTATATGGGTTTTATGTGACTATTTACCCCGCCATTCAATGAAACAAGGAGTGCTACTTATCACGGGCACTGCAGAAGCCCACGGTACATATGCAAGGTCTGAGATAAGAACACTTTTACAAAGAAGCATGTTCACTAATGTCTCCATTCACCACCAGATTAGGTCTCCTTGGGTGCCTGCTTCAGAAGCTGCCACGGTTCAGCACCCACCGAGACTAATACCCATGCAGGAGACATTATCTGCTCTCTGGCATAATGGACCAACATTTCCACCCTGCCACCATCCTTCCCTTCGTGGGGAAGACCCCCCGCTCTGCTCCCTCTCCTTCCACTCTCCCCCTCCCCCCAGCACGCACAGTGACCTCCTCCAGCTCCATCTTCTTCCCAGCGGCAGAGCTCGGTGCACAGCCGCGCTGCGGGCACATCGAGGGCTCCAGCGGAGGTTCAAGGGGTGCTTCAAAAAGAAGACGCAAGACTGGCTGGGGTGAGGAGCTCTTTGGGCACACCCAATGTGGGTCCTTGGTCCTCCTGGCAATCTGGGCCTCATTGGAGTCATGGGGGACCACAGCCTTCCCATTAGACCATTACACACTCGCACATCCCCTCTCTGCCTGCTTCAGTACACCGGCGGACAAAAAACCAGCTACCACTACGAGTTTTTATCAGCACCCTCACATGAAGAATAAAAGCTTAAAAAAAACCCACCTAAAATGATAGGGGAATGGATGTGCTTAAATTATAATGTCAAATAATGAGCAGGGCAACTTGTGAATCTTTAATGGACGTTTTAAAGAGCTCATAAACTTTTGGGTGAGATTACAGAGGCTCTGAACCTGTCAAACACAGCTCAGTTATTTTAAAAAGACAAACTGGCATCCGCAGACCAGGGCGTTTCACATCCGTGGAAGGGAAACTATGGGAAACCCTCCCGAGGGAGGCAGGGCGAGGAGGAGGAGAAGGGTGTGATTAAAGACAGCTGCGTGGCTCGCTGCTTGCTGGATCGTGCTTAACTAATCCCTGGCATTCTTTGATGATATTACTGCCACAGTAGATATGGGAAATTCAGAAGATGTAGCATACTTAAATTTTCAAGAAGACATCAGACAAGGTTTCACCGTGCAGATTCTTGCCTAAGATAAAGTTACAAAACTGATTTCGGAACAGAAGACTTCACGTCACACGAGGTCCAACTCCATGGGCTGGGGGTGTATTTTCCAGTCAGCCTGGGCTGGTCTGAGAGGCGGATCCAGCCTTGTCTAGAACTTGTTCCTAGGTGGGACCTGGAGTTTGCTGGATGCCCTTGTGGCAGAACACAGCCACCAAGAACCCCCCGCAAACACACACTGCACACTGTGGCTGAGCTTTCGGGTGCGTGGGAAAAGGGTGAGCTTGTGACCTGGAGGCTGCCCAAGTACTTGCTTTGTATGATAATTTATAGTCTCAAAAAGAAAGAGGAAAACCTTAAAAAAAAAAAAAAAAAAATCAGAAGACCTATCAAATGCCAACCCAACCTGGAAAAGCTTGCGTCCTTCTAGTCAGAGCGATGTAGTGCAACTCTGGCTAACCAGAGGAGCAAGTGAGGAGGTTTGCAGCAGCTCCCAACATCCCAAGGCGCTTCCTGCAGACCACAGCGAGGGCTCGGTAACAGCCAGCGGGAGTTTCAGCGGTGGGCGACTTCCATAAGGACACGAGGAGAGCTCCCATCAGAAATCAAACAGGCACTCAGCGATCTTTCAGCCTTCCCCCTGCAACACACAGGCTACTCAACGCGTCTCCTCAGCTCTTGCACGGCGGGCAGCGACGGCTGGCCAAAGGACTTCAGGAAGGTGTCTCTCTTCTGGTTAAATACTTCAGGAGACCGATAACGCAGCCGGTCTCTTTGTAAGAGGCACCAGGGGCTGATGCTCACCTTTTGTTAATTAAAACTGTGAGCACAGCAGCATGGCAGAATCTCAGAAATTCAGCAATATCATCCTGAAATCTTCAAAGCCGTTACTATCTGCTCCATCCTATAATCTATTCTACATTTCATTAGTAAGAGTTTCTAGTATTTAAATCAGAGGCTTTTTTTTTTCCCCACCAAAAGATCTGGGTAACTCCGTGCTCATCATTCTCTGTCGGTGGCAATCTCTGCAGCTTTTGCAAATTTGTAATGAACATTTTTGCAAATGAAACTCAGCTGCTTGAGAGTTTAGGAAGGAAATGTAGAAATGCTATAGCCAAAGAAATTTTTTTAAAGTAAAGTTAGCATCCTTATTTTTTTACCCATCTTCAATCCAAGAACAACCAGCATGACGACATCTGGCCTCGCTGAGAAAATAAACAGAAAAGGAAGTGCTGAAATCAGCCAGTGCTTTCCACTTTCTCATGCCAAATAGTGACTTACTTTGGGTGTCTTTAAAAGTACTAAACTGAGTTCAAGGCTTACGCTGCTGGGAGAGAAAAGCAGTGAGGCTCGCTTGGCCGTTTGTGAGAATTACTGCGCAAACACGGCCAGGGTGTTTTCTTGGAATTTGTTCCCGTAAAAGTTATTCAGAGAGTGAAAATTCACAAAAAATTCACAAAAAACCTCATCACTGATCTCATTTTCCCGAAGCCCTATTACATGGAGGAGGGAGGGGACGAGATTCTTGTCCCTCTAACTACCAGAAAGGACTGCTCCAGAAAGAGAATTACAGCGACAAGGCCAGGAAGAGCGAGAGGCTGCGCAGCGCTGCTGTGCAGAAGACTGCAGAGAAAAAAACAAAACAACAAAATAAAAAAAAATACTGAAGTGTTGTTCAAGGCACTGTAAACCACGTAAAGCCTGGAAGCCCTGGTCAGGGGAGAGCTGGGGCTGTCCCGAGCTGTGCAGGCAGCACAGCCCCCTGCGAGTGCAGCCGGAGGAGAAGGGCTGGGAAAAACCTGCAGCCACCACCCGGGACTTTCATTAGAGGTATACACCCTGATGAACACCAACGAGTGACAGCTACTGCGACAAAAAAGAAAAAAAAATAGTAGAAATTGTAAAAGCTGGTTATCTAGGCTTTCTCTTACATCTGTTTACTTGTATCTCCCTGTCCAACGGCTTGAACCCAATTCAGTGCCCTGGGTCCAGCCTTTCTCACCTGAAACCTCATCAGCAGGTTGGCGAGTGCACCAGAGTGGGTTTTCTGCAATTATCTTTGAACAAAATCAGTGGGATTCTGTGTTTGTGCTGTGGTTCAAAAATTCACATCAGCAGTTGATGCAGATCCCCTTCCGATCCCAGCGCGGCTCCTGCTCGCCCTACCCTGGCTGGGAGAGCGGCGGAGGCTGCAGATCTATCTGCAGAGACCCAAACTAAACTAGTCCCTTCGACTGACTAATACTATCATCCGAACAGCTGGATTTATTGACTTTGCAAAATCAATAGCTATTTTTATTAATCATCTTTGGATAGCATGATGCTCCTACTATATCTCTTTCAGTGACTAATACAATAAATTTCCCCTTTTGATGTTCCCTGACATTTGAGCAAATTAAATGGAGCATTAAATATGATCCTCTTTGGGACAAAAGTGGGCAGAATCATTTGTGACTACTTTATTAACTGCTGTGAGAATACTGGCAGCACCTTCAAGAATGTTGTTCGGCATGCAATATTTATTATTATTTAAATTTTTCAGAGCAATGCTATATTACTATGGATCAAATGGTTTTAGTTTTGTGAAATGGAAATATTTCCGTATTTACTTTTATTTTGAACATGATACCAGCTAAGGAGCTAGAGTCCATCTTTGCCATGTGTGTTACTGGAAATATTTTTAAAATATGCTTTGCTCTTAAAATTGAGCAATATCTCCTAAAAAGTTCACCTATAATTAATTTTGCTAGCAAATAGTTAAAAGGATCTTTTTTAATTGTAAATTGCATAAGAATTATTTTTTTTCATTCTGAAAAAGTGTCACCAATTTCCATGCTTTGTCAAGAAAAGAAATGGTCGATTAAATACTATGGCTTGGAAGACTGCAGAGGGGAAATCTGCTGGAGTGGGGCTCCCTGACCCCCAATCAGATCCCATGCAGGTCCACGGGGATCCTTGGGCATTTTCAATTTACCGTCACATTTACCTTCATTGTGTTTTATATCAGCTATTCCTGGCATTTGCATTTCCAAACCACAATAAAAAAAAAATTAACAAATTACACCACTTAGACATTCTTTTTATCACCATCGTACAGGGGAGGCATTTTAGGAGGAAGGATGGCGAGAAGCAAATCACAAAGCCCCTGCTGCGGGTCAGAGCAGCAGAAGTAAGATTCAGCTATTTCTGTCGATCAACTGTTTATCAATTTTTGCACAAAACATCCATTCAGCGTCTAGATGTGCCTAGATTATGTCTTGATATGAGATTAATGTTACACGGCTTTCTTCTGCTTCCACCAAAATTGAAAGTAAAATTCCCATCATCTCCCACAGAAGCACATGTCCTTTCATAACAGCTAACTGCTTCTGCCGGGCAAACATTGAAGTTTCAGATTAAGAAGATAAGAACCAATTGACATAAAATAAGAACTGTCCTGAATTTTATTCCCAGGCTCAGAACGAACCCAGACATGAACTTCGATTGAATCTGGGGTATAAAAAGAAATTACAGCTGACCTCCTCCCAGACAAACTGCCTCCATTGTAGAAGCAATACAGGTGTGTTAGCACAGCTCTCAGCTTGAGCTAATTACCCCTTGCAAAGAAACTAATTAACCCAAGAGGAGCATTGTCTTAATACAACCATGTTATTTTCAATGTCCAAGGGTACAAAATTAGAGCAGGCAGATATGTAGGTAGCTTTTTGCCCCTAAAAGGCTCAGGTGGGACAGGGCTGGGTGTCTCTTGGGTGGGACAGGTCACTGGTGGGACCACCTCTGCCCCTGCCACCACAAGGCTGAGAATTGCCCTGCTGTAGCTTGTGTATTTACTGGGTCACGGGGGCAAACAAGTGCATGCTCAGTTTCTCTGTATATTCCCTGCCAGCTTGAGCAGTGGCTTCTTCCATCCCACCGATCTTCTTGAGCAGCGTCCTCTCCTCCCAGGAGCACCGGCCACCCAGCCTCTTCTCCAGACTTCTCCCTGCCCTTCAGGCCTCCCTCACCCAGGCACAGCCTCCCATGAGCTGCTGGCTTTGTGGGCTGCCCATCTGCATTTCTGGGCAGCTACGTCCCAGCAGCCCCACATTTCTTCCCCTCCATGCTTCCCACAACACTTGATCCTCTTCCAGTACTCAACCTCTTTTGCCCCATTACTTTTTCTGCCTCCTTTCTTTACCTGGTAAGCTCCTCTTCATCCACTTAACTCAGCACCTGAATTTTTTACATCTCACCTTTCCAGTGGCCTCCCCCCCGACCTTTTTCCCTTGACCCTCTACCTGGGAAAGATTTCTCTCAGTTGTCACTGAAGTGGCAGCAGTAGCCTTAATACACTCCTACACAGTCTCAGGCAGCGGTGACACAGGCAATTTGGAATTGTAAAAACAAAATAAAAATCAATAAATTGGATGAAGCACTGAGGCTGCTGCCCCAGGGGCAAGGGAGAAGACCAAGCCTAGGAAGCGGTTGGAGAGACCATCCCCTTTCCGGGGTCTCCTTTCCTCACCAGCGATTCATTCATAGCGTACGCTGGAACTGGAGGTTCCTACACTCAAGTTTCACCCACTCTTCCCAATAGTACTACTCTTTGCTACCCCAGTGATTAAAATTGGCTGGATTGAAGTAAAATGCTGTGTCAATAGGATGTTAATGACAGGTTCTTAAAGCTTGTCTTGAAATTAATTTAGCAGTAGAGCACTGCCAGAGGGTCTGAATGGGAAGACGTGACACTACGGTGTCCGGTTCCCAGGAGCAGGACCCGTGCAGAGTCAGCACCAAGCCTACAACACCAAACAGCATCTCTGCTGTGTTCAGCGGGGGCTGGCCTGGGTCCCCATGGGCAGCAGATCATGGCCACTCAAGCGGTGGGCATTGAAGTGATCTATTTTTACTGGTGACCATCATCTTTGTCACTTAAGACTACCGCATCTGTGTTTTTCATATCATTTCCTAGCTTTTTTTTTCCTAGACTGTATGACAAAAAATAAGTAACAGTAGCTTACACATATTAAAAACTTAATCTTTTTTCTTAATCACATACCAGCAATGGATTGAATCAAGAAACTACCAAGAGTTCTGATTTATTCTATAAAACATTGAATCTCTGAATAACCAAGACCAACTGTGCATTCTTTACTATCTCAGTTGTGGGTGAGAGTGTCTGGGAGCAGGTACAATCGTTGGCATTGTCAACCTTAATGTCAATCACCATATTTTGTCTTCAAGTGAAATGTCACTGCAGAAAATCCACCGTTCCCCCCTTTTTCTCTTGACTGATTTAATTCTCAATTACAAAGCTAGCCATTAGTACAACTTTCTTAACAATGTGGGACAAAATGGAAACCATAGCTCTGAATTCAGCATCAAGGAGATTCAAGAGAAAAATAGAACACACTGGTGGCCCAAAGTGTTGCTAGTGTAGAGCATCCCTCTGTTCTTCTCTCACCCCACCACTCCACAGCGTCACGTCAACCCCAGAACGCCGGCCCTGCGCCTTCGCACGGCGCCCAGCGACGCCAACGGGTCCTACAAGCTGTATCAATGCTGACAGACTGCAAGGTGCTTTATACTGTGGTAGGTAATTTAGGTTGAAGTACTAAAGCGTTTACACCTCCTGAAGCTTTACGATTTAATTTTATTTACCCGTAAAAAAATAAAAAGAAAAGAAAAGAAAGATCCTCACACATTCTGCTGCAAAATAAATTCGTCCGTAAAAATGCAACAGTGGCAGCAGTGGCATGCTGTCCTCCTCCTAAAAGCGTTGCTCTGAAAAGCAGCCACCCCACGAAGCCAGAGGGGCCTCTCCCATGCATGTGAGCTTGCAGACACAGATGAAGTGCTTCACAGAATCACAGAATGGTCGGGGTTGGGAGGGACCTCTGTGGGTCACCCAGCCCAACCCCCTGCCCAAGCAGGGTCACAGGATTAAATTAACACACATTGTCCTGACCAAGGTTAAAAAAAAGAAAAAAAAAAGTCTATTTCACATCAAGTAAGCAAGCTGCATGCAGACCCCCAAAATTGCCAGTTCCTCTCCATCCAAGGTGGCTTCAAAAGGTGAGTGGAGGCAGCCAGGAGAGCAAGGCCAGAGAGGGTCGAGCGGCAGCACAGGGTGACACGCGTGCCTCGGATGCACATCCGCAAGGATTCACACCACTCCATAAACCAGTTTTGCTACGTGTTCCTCACTGATGAAACCTTATTTCAAGAAACAGCATTAATAAGTGATTTGCCAAGTTTTATTACTTGTTGAGACAAATACTGAGAAAGAAAATGTCCCAAGTTAATGTGAATTGGGTACACAGGTCCCATCAATTTTTAATAAGAGCAAAGTTGCTTTTCCGAGTCTTTCCTTTCCTGTTTTTTTCCCCCCCCTTCTTATGTCATTAAAAATAAAATATTCAGATGTCAGTATTAAGATAATAAAACAAGAAACTAAATCCTCTTCTTCAGCCTGCTGCAGTTTCTTCCTCTGAACAGTGTTTTCCCAGCGAGCAGCCCACTTGTTATTCCAGGGAGCCGTCCTCTCCTATTTGCCCAGCTTCGAGGGACGGTAAATCAGCAGAGAAGGGACCACATTTTCCTGCCGACAACAAAAGGGACGGCCCTGCCTCAGCACCCGAGTGACCGGCACCCTGAGCCGAGCNGTACCTGGGATGCTCTGAACCAGCCCTTGCCCTGGGTAGGGGGAAANAACAGNCATGTCCAGCNCTTTGAAAAAAAGCTCNTCAGCATGCCAAAGTATTTAACTTTTCATTTTTTAGTAATTTTTAGTATTTTATCATTGAGAGAAAAAAAAAGTCACAAGCAAGAACCCGTTTCTGCCGCTTAGAACAGGATGGGACGATGGACTCGAGGATCTTCACAATATCACAAGAGTCACTGAAATTAGCTTTCTGCAATAAGCCAAGTCATGTCACCAGGCTCCTTTTAGACGATCTAAAGATTAAAGGCTCTATTCCTGGAGGGTTCCTGTGGCATTTACTCAGGGATTTTTATCAAGCTTTATGTGATGGGCTACCTAACACACCTCTTCCAACCTTAACAGCTAACAGGAATTTGGTATCTCTCAACATGGATTTCTTGCTGTACTGTAGAATATTTGGCAAACATCTTGAGACTGTAACCAGTCAAAGGCAGGAGATAAAATGAAAGAAGGGGAGAAAAGTGGCCAAAGATCCAGAGCAAACATATAGATTCGAAAGCAAAGTATATAAGTATACAAAGCAAGTATGTATGATAAATCCACAAGTTTAGCTATGGTGCCAGAATAACAGTCAACATGGTTGTTCTACCATGGTCCATGCCCATGAGATGCCCCAGGCAGACCCCAGCACCGAAACACCAACACCAGCCACTGCGACAAACGCAACCTGCAGCCCCATGCAAGAGATGGGATATGGTGCAGCCAAATGAAACGCAGGACTGTGTTCAGAGATGTTCAATGCTATGAAGCTTCATATAAATGTAACAAGAGATAGAGATTTAACAAAAAGTTTAGTTTACTAGAAAGTGCAATACTTTCTATAGGGTGATTCAGCTCTATCCTGAGTGTCACAGCAGCAACAGAAATTTCTCTTAAAGTTTGTATGATTAAAAAACAAAGTAAATCCCCAAACCCACAACCCTCAGGTTATCATTTTCTTTTAAGCTATTTCACAAGGAATTACTTAAGGAAGAGCAGCAGTAACGAAGGAAAAAACCAATCTCTGCTAATCTTCATGTAATCTTAGAAGGAGAATGAGGGCAGAGGTTCCCCCCACACTCAGCTCTGGCTGGGAGGCAGCCAGGGCCCTGGCAAGCATGGCATGGGTGGGAAGCTGTCCTGGTCCCACCAGCCCCAGCAAGGAAAGAGGCAGAGATGTCATCTTGCCAAAGCAAGGCAAGCACTCGTCTTTGCTCATGGGTGGCTCACATGTATTTCAGGTGACTATGAGGACATCCTACACCATTTGATGGAGCATAATGTCCTTGCAAGGGATTTCAGTAGCCCTATGGGACTGTACAGAGGATGATGTTTTGGTGGTTCTCTGTTGAAGATACCAAAATCCTCTTAATCTCTACAAAAAGCGATGGACTTGCAACCCTACTCCTGGCTCCCTGGCGGTTCATAGAATCATAGGTTGCAAAAGACCTCTAATATCATCAAAGTTCAACCACCATGCCTGCTATACCATGTCCTGAAGTGCCACATCTACAAATTTTTTGAACCCCTCCAGGGATGGTGACTCCACCACCTCCCTGGGCAGCCTGTGCCAATGCCTGACCACTCTTTCAGTAAAGAAATTTTTCCCAATATCCAATCTAAACCTCCTTTAATGCCTCTCATCCCTAGTTACTTGGGAGAAGAGACCCACACCTGCCTCACCACAACCCCCTTTCAGGTAGCTGTAGAGAGCAGTATGGTCCGCCCCCCACCCCCCTCTTGCTGTTCAACCTAGCCAACAGTTAGGAGCTCTTCCACAAGTACAGAGCAAATGTGATTTCCCAGGAGCAATCCGTCTCCTGCACACAAGAGATTCTCATGGGCTCTTCTGCACGAACTCTGGTGACGAGCCCCTTCCCTCAGATCTTTGGGGGAGATTGCTCCTGTCTGTTTGAGGCTCTCAGAAGCACCTTGGCATCCAACCATGATGTCTGGCACTGATGCACAAGCAACAAAAAACCAAACCATGTTAAATAAAGAATAAGCAACACTGTCAGCATTAGCAGCAGGAGAAGGTATTTTCTGGCAGCTTTGCTTCTGTGCAAGAAGTTCTCTAGCTCCTGTGCGTTACTGGAGAAGGTGTTTTCAGGTAAATACCATGTTTTAATTGGGCTTCTCACCATGGCTAGGAAACACAATAAAGCCTGTAAGCCGGTCTTATTTACAACCCCCTGCCAAACAGAGCAGCAGCCCATCAGAGCCCAGAGTCAGTCCTCAAAAAGGCTCCAAAAATGACTGCTTTTGTAAAATCATCAAGACAGGTGCAAGACATTTGCTCTCAGGAGCACAGTGCAGATGGGAGGGCCACACAACTACTAAACCCTAATGGACAGAGTTTACATCATGCCTATACAGGCTGCAGCACAGTCTGTCTTGCACCTTACGGTGGGAATTCCTTACAGGGTTGCTCCACCACCCCAAAAAGATTTAAACCTTCGCCCCACCGCATGCCAGGGGAAGGAGATACGAGAGCTTTTGTAGCAGCAGTGCTTGAGGCTCTCTGTGCAGCTCAGCCCCACCGCAGCCGGGGACACCTTGCTGTGGCACACGTAGCATCTGCCATGCCACGACCCACACGTGGCAAGAGGGGTCTCTGCAGAGGGGGTCACGACACTTTTTTTAAATGGCTCATTTGTCAGTACAACAGCAATAAGAGAGAAAAGTGTTTTTAATCTTTGTTCCACGTAGCACCAGGTGGAGTTCCCATAGCAGAGTGGGCAATCTGTACAACCCAGGGTGTTCCAGCATCCGGTACCACGGGGGAGAAAGGACAGGCAGAGAGATCTCCTAGCAAGATTTGCCACTGGTTATGCTGGTCTTCTGGATGCACAGGGCTACAGAAAGCCCTGCAGGCACTCTGAGCCCTGCCTGTTCTGCAGTGCCGGAGCCAGCCGGGGCAGAGCCCCTTCCCTTGCCCACAAGCCACAGCTAGCAGGCTGGCCACGCTTTAATTCTTCACCCTGCATTTCCTAAACTCCCATTCTAAAATGGTACAATTACTGCAGGTCATGAACATCAAATGCCACTGGCACTTCCAGCTGTGTCTCTGCAATAGCCTCCCGACAGAAGTACTGCAACACGGTAATAATAATATCCCAGCTGTAGCCACAATCACGGAAATCACTGACAGTGTCAATAATGTATAAAACCCCATGGAAACTCCACTGCACTCGCCAAAAGGCATTCATCAATTACACCGCATTTTATCTACCATTCAGAATGGACTGGTTTTATTGTTGGACTTTTAAATAAATGGCTAGGGTAAATAGGCCCCGACTGAATTGCTCTATCTCCAGTAAAAGGTATTATATAAAGTTTTACCTTAATACTTCCAACGCACTCAGGAACCACAGCAGATAGGCAGAGGGCACATCAGCAAGGGGTTGCACTCAGCCAGCTCAAAGGTTTCAGAGATGGAATAGCTTCTGCTGATGGACGAGTCCTAGGAACAGGAGCACTGCAGCCATTTACCCAAAAGGGTGGGGAGGGACCAGGTGGGAAAAATCAGGGTTAATCAGAGGGAATTCAAGGGCAGGTGGTCCCAGTTAGGGTGGAGAGCCAGAGAAACCTCCCCCACTTGCGATGGAAAAACTCTGGGGAACACTCACAGCTGCAAAGGGGAGAGGCAGGAGAGGGGAAAGGCGGCAGGAAGAAATAGGACAGGTGCAAAGGGTTACTGGAGAGTTTCTGGTAGATAAAAAGTGCAGAGAGAACAGAAGAAGGCATGGAAAAGCATGGGAGAGAGCAGGGGAAAAACTCGCCCAGATCAAAGAGAACCACCAGCCCCTGGGGACTTGTGTGGGGTTTTATTTCAGTCCATACTAAAAAGAAAAAAATCAATTAAATTAACAAAATGGTTTCCATTAGAATTAATCAAAAATGCCCTTCAAAGAAAAAACAAGCTTTAACTGGTGTGATACTTTTATAAATATCGCCACAGTGTCTGACACGTCCTGACGATGCCAGTGACCGCAGAGAGAAGCCGTTGCCTTTGCTCCGCTCGAGCTCCGCGTGGCGAGCACAGCGCAGGAGCTCGCCCCCAGCCCGTAGGAAGCACAGCCCTGATTCATCCGCAGACCCTCAGCAAATGAAAGGGAATTTTACACAGGCCTGCAGCCTGCAGAGGCTTCTCCTCAGACCTAACTTTTCAGACACGTGCGGCTCTTTCATGGCACAATCAGAGGCTAAACGCAGCTCACCTCCTTCCTGGCTCCTTCCCTCCAAGCACACAGACTTCAGGAAGCTGGCCTAAATTATTTTCTCCTTTTTTTTTTTTCTTCTTTTTTTACCTTCTCAGGGGAAATTTAAGCCCTATCTGGCATTCTCTAAAACTCCAATTTATTATTGTAATGTAGGTTTTCACTGCAAAAGATCACAGTGCTTTTTGTCTCAGAAATTGTCAGCTTCAATACAGACTTCAAGTGAGGGACGTTTTCCCAAAATACGTGTCCTTGCCACACTCTGCTTTATGACTAGAGACAAGGAGGGGGAGAGAGAACCTTCCCCCCACCTCACACCCCGCCTCTCCCCCCATTATTACCAGTGATACAGCTGTTTCACTGCTTTTTTTATTAATGCAAGTGCTAAACGAGACTATATATTACTGACAATTCACATTTGCCTTCTTAAACTGTGTGGACAGGTGTACAGGGGAACAGCGAATTCCAAGCAGAAGAGGCTGTGGCTGAACACGCAATACCATTTGTGTCTACCTGTGCCTGAAATAAAGGATTTGAAGCTAAAAATATCTACAAAAGAGTGTTTCCTCACATTTCAGGTTGGTATTTCCCAGTAGAAACATGAAAAAAAATAGATTTTTTTTAATTGACTTGAAAGAAACTTGCCTATTTAAAAATCTGTCTAAAGCCATGATTAGCTGTACGGCTTGTAATCACCTTGCTTTCAGCACAGAAGCTCCGCATACTCAACGTGGCGTTAATGGGTCCATCTGAAGTCAAGAGGAGGGGTGGCTGGGTAAGGAAAGAAATTGCCGGGCACGTGCCAGCCTCGTCTTCTTTTGCCTTTTTTTAGCCATGAGCCCAGCACTACGAATAGCAGCATCTCAGATGAAAAGGCTGAGAAACGGGCAAATTGTGTTCCGTGGCCACCCACTGTAATATCTGCAAACACGGGCTGATGAAACCCACACGTCAGGAAACCTTCTTCAGGAATTAAAACGCTTGCTGGAAAGAGGCAACTTCCTTCAAACACCTTAAATAAATCTGCTTTTATTCTTTCCCTCTCTCCTGACCTGCATCTGGCTGCCAGTGCACACGAAAGGAATTACGAAAGCTTCTCAGTCACTGCTACTCCGGTTCCTTTTGCACTACAGCATTTGTCATTGCCAAAACAGCGGAGTTTAATTAAGTGTTGTGAGCAGCCTAGTGAGAAACACACTTTAAATTAAACCTCTGTACATGCAGCTATTGGTTCTTTACCTCCTGAACAATCAGCGGGGTGTTCGGATAAATTCCTCCTCTCGAGGGAAAGGCAGCTGTACGCACCTCTAGCAATTCATAAATGATCCTGCTTTCCCAGAACCATATCTTATTAAAGCACATTTAATTATTTCTTAGTTTTAAACACCAGTAGATGAAGGCAATAATTAATGTGCCCACCACTAAACATTTTATTTACTCTTGATATATTAATGGTATTATCAAGAAAATATGCTACAGTTTCAGGTTTAACAGAATTACATGGCAAATTATCTTTTGATGCATCAAGAAATCGTTAATATAATGGAATAAATTATTTTAACACCTCAGTAGTAATGAACGGATACAAGTGCGTAAGCATTTTAATTTTTCAAAATGTTTTTACAATTACAGATTACAGAGGATATTTAAATCAAAGACGCAGGAGTTAAGAATAAGATGGGAAAAAAAACCCCAACCTTAAAAGGTATTGACTTGTGTTTTTCTTCTACAGGAGAGAAATATTTCAGTGTAACTGGTCTTTCCAGGAGAAAATACCCCACTGCATAATGATCGTACTAAAAATAATAATTGTTAGTAGCAGGTAAGAAATATTTCAGTGACATTTAGGCATTTTTCCTGCCAACTGCAAACATGCATTTATCTCATGAAAATTCAGATTGTGATTGATACATACAGATACAAATATACGTACACTTGCATACACATGAATGTCATCTTCACAAACATGGTGTATATAAATGCAGTGTATAGGTCAAACATTTGCCCCCTCAGGTACCTCAGAAGGATGCACGGCAGATGTAGAGGGGAGGCGATCCCTCCGGGTGCCCCCTCCCCTGAACCGAGCAGCGGTCCCAGCCGCGCCGAGCCCCACCGGCAGAGCTGGCCACGGATTCTCACTCCCTTTGTGCTCAGACTTGGCCTTTAAAGAAAGAAAAACTGTTGCCTTTTTTTTTCATTCTATACCATATTTTCAAAGACGTTTTTATCTACCCCTTTGATCCTTTCTTCTGGAATGGATGTACCTTTTAAGACCAAAGTGAATTTTTTGTTACAAAAATATTTTGGAATTTATTCCAGTAAATAAATGAGTAGCATTTTTTGTTAAAATATTTAATAGAAATCTTGAAACTGAAAAATTAAAACAAACATGTCAGCACTTCTGAGCACGCCGAGCATAGGCGCAATTTAACCTTGTGAAGGGGGCAAGGGTCCGAGCCTGAACCTCAGCCCTGCGCACCGGGCTGACACTGGGCAGACGGCGTTGGACAGCGGGAGCTCCAGCTTGGAGCTCTTTGGGCAGTGGGTGGTTTTCAGCCGTAAGGAAAAATATAATTGCGTTCACATGTATTTTCTGAATATTCCAAGTAAAGCACATTTTCTAAATAGCAGTGCCCAAGCTGTCCGAAAGCCGTGGTAACAGG
>Ga0065711_1028054_pt1 | contig 44029 bp, 22 predicted proteins | sample Hoacrofraction12_FD_59098 | JGI IMG/M metagenome (GOLD analysis project Ga0065711, IMG submission 59098) | Hoatzin crop microbial communities from Cojedes, Venezuela - Epithelial fraction 12 v2 (version 2) | ecosystem: Host-associated > Birds > Digestive system > Esophagus > Crop | place... | reverse complement strand
AAAGAGACACCAAGAAGGCAACAAGACCAGAGCAAAACAACCTGGAAGGACACGGTATACGTAATCTTAGAACTGAGTCTTGGCAGAAACAAAGGTCAACCAGTGGACACTGTGATGAGGAGTATAAGCCTTCATCTTGAGATCCCCAAAGACCACCCGAGGACACTAACAGACATGCGTGAAAGATATTAACATATGCTAATTTGTTCGTGGAAAAGTCATGAATATGCTAAACATTTCTCGGAAACATAATGAATATGTATGTTGTGATTGTATTTAACCTGAAATGACAGGGTGTTTGGCGCGCATGTTTGGAGGAGAGATCCCCCGTGTGCCCAGCACCGCAATAAAGAATACTTGCTTAATAGCCCTCTGACTATTGAGTCTTCAGCTCCGGCTTTTCACAGCATCATCTTGTATTCAGATGCAACTTCCTGTGTTTCAATCTGTGCTCGTTGCCTGTTGTCCTGCCACTGGACACCACTGAGCAGACTCTGGTGCTCTTTTCTTCTTTTTCCCTTATCAGCTATTAGACACCTTCTCTTCTCTGGATTGAACAGTTCCAGGTCTCTCAGCCTCCCCCTATATGTGAGATACCTCAATCCCCTCATCATCTGCACAGTCCTTCACTGGACTCACTCCAGAAGCTCCATATCTCTCTTGGACTGGGAAGCCCAGAACTGGACCCAGCACTACTTTGTAAATCTGTGTGGGCTACTGACAGTCACCTTCTTGTCTTTCATGTGTCTGGAAATGGTTTCCAGAATTATTTGCCCCATCTTTGCCTCGGGGATCGAGGTGAGGCTAACCAACCAGCCTGTAGTTTATTGAATCCTCCTTCTTGCCCTTCTTTAAGATGGACCTTCCGTGATTGTCATAACCTTCCAGAAATAATTGACACTGGTCTCACAGTGACTTTGGCCCACTCCCTCAGAACTCACAGGTGCATCCCATGGATTTGTGTATGTTCAGTTATAAATGTTCCCTACCATGATCCTCCTCCTCTGAGGGCTAGTCCTCCTTGCTCCAGATTTTTCCATATGGATGTGCTTTTGCTGAGTTTAAGTTGTATCAGTAAAGACCAAGGTGAAGAGCATATCAAGCACTTCAGACTTCACAGTGTCCTTTGTCACCAGGTCCCCTGCCCCATCCTTTAGCAGGCCTGTTTCTGCTGAACTTTCTTTTGCTGCTGATAAACTTGTAGAAGCCCTTCTTGATGCCTCTCACATTCCTTGCCAGATACTATTGCAGGTGGACTGGGATTTCATAACGCCATCCCTGCATGATCAGACAGTGTCTTTGTATTCCTCCTGAGTCACCTTTTTTTGCGTCTTGTATGATTTCTTCATGCATTTGACCTTAGTCAAGAGCTCCTGGTTCATCCATGCAGGCCTCCTTCCACCTGTTTTTGATTTTCAGCTTGTTGGGATGGGACTCCTGAACTTAGAGGAGATGATCTCTAAAAATCAGCCAATTCTCCTGGACCGCTCTTCTCTCCAGGGCAATATCCCATGAGATTCCTCCAGGCAGATCTCTGACTAAGCCAAAGCCTTCTCTCCTAACATCCAGGGCTATGATCCTGCTCTTTGTCCTGCTTCCTCCTAGTCAAAGGATAACAAGTGAGGACAAAAGAAAAAGGAAGCAGTGACAATATAGTATGAAAACTTCTACTGTTCTCCTTTACTGATCATTCTTTTCATAATTCTCCTTTCTTGCTCTTCCCTGTTTCTATTTGTGTCAAATATTTTAGGTACTTTTAACGAAGTAAAGATATATTTGGAAGAAAACTTGCCAGATTCATAAATCTGTTTTAAAAATTAAATTCTATCTATATAATATCAAGTTATAAAGAGCATTTTAAGACCATTTCATTTAGCTACACTTTTATTTGCTTGATGACAACTGGAACATTTTCGGATTAGTTTCCAACAGATACATCGCAATAAAATGTGCACAGCATTGTCAGCTACATCCTTCTTAATCCATGGCTCAAATAAAATGCATTCCACATGAATGCCAGTGAAGCACTGGGAAACTTGCCAAAACAAATCCATAAGATATTATACATTTAATTCCTTACAGTGGAAAGTCAGGGGAAACTCTCTTATGTTGTTCAAACTGTATTATTTGAAAATGATGCTAATCTCTTGAAAGTTTGGGTTGAAATACAGCTTCCATTCAAAACCTGGATATGACATCATGAAAAGCAGATGAACCATTTTCCTCATATTTAAGGTATATAGTCTTATGACAAGTAAAATCTTTTCTGGAAGACTATAGGAGCACTTGTTTTGGGGAAGCTCTTCCCCTTCCCCTTCTCCTTCCCTGTGTTTCTTTTTACATCCCCTAGTCCTGTATAATTTCTCTATTTCAGTGTCTGTATTCCTGAAAACATGATTTCCCTGCACGGAGGTTTGTGCCTTCACCTCATTCCTGGATAGTTAAATTCTGAAATATCAACAACTACTACTCAATAGGCAAAGACTAAGAAGAAAAGACAGGAGCAGCAGTAGCATATAGAGAGTATAACAGATGTCATAGACTGATCTGGCAGGGATTAACTTCCTTCGTGTTTAACTAGACTTAACCAAATTAAGAGAGGTAAAAAATCCTGGAGCTTCTGAAAAAATCTATTTTGGAAATGCCATCAGAGAGCATTTCTAAAGTAATGTGTGCTTAGCAGATGCAAGAGTTACTTGGTGGGACTACCACTCTCATCTATTTCTCTGCCGTTCGATTTAACCGAACGCGTGCCTGACATCCCAGAAGCCCTGGCCCCAGTCAGACCTGGAGCTTTCAGAGTTTAAATGCTGCCACGTTCCTGACAAAATAGTACTTTCCCATGAAATTCAGTTTTACCAGAAAATGTTCTACTGCTCTACCCCTTCATAACACCGGCTGTAAGATTTAAGAAGCAATCGTTTTCAGTCCTTCCTCTGTATTTGAACAGGGCCATATCTCTTAGGGTACTATCCATTCCTTTCAGTCAGTAGTTCCAACAGAAGAAGTGGCGGTATGATGTCTACTCTCACTGCAGTTTACAGCTGCTTTATGTTGTATATTTCCTTCTCTTATTGGATACCTCTTCCTTGACCTATTCACCTTCAAAAATTAACGGAATAAACTACAAAGTGCATTAATTAATCATGTATTAGGCTCATGTCTCCTTGCAGAATCCACTCCAATATATCAATACTCTCATTCAACTCAGGTCACCAGGATAGACCCAGCTTCCGCTGCCCATAGCACCAGTATGTCATACAGTGTAGGATATGACAGCTTGCTTTCCTGGGGATTTCTGAAGCATGTTGTATCTGTCAACCAGAACTAACCCCAGCTTTATAAGGAGTTACTCTCTTTCCAATCTAATACCGCCATGGCCCTTTTTTATATTTCTTTTTTTTTTTTTTAAACTTGCTGCAACACCACTTAGCCTTCCCACAAATGCATCTGCTGTAACTGATATCTCCAAGCACTCTGTGTTCATGGGCAATGTAGGAGATTGGAGGCAGCTCTGAAATCCCGTTCTACCTCTCGTTGATACCAGCTTGCTTAGATGAGGCTGGATTAGTTAATCTATTTCTCTGTGCCTGATTTCTCACAGTGGAAAAGTCAGTCACAGTCATGGATTTAGTCACTGTTGTGGTCAGGAATGAGTTAAAATTTGTTACAAGTAATAGGAAAATTTTAAAATGTATTCTATTTCCACAGCTTTTTCACTGCTGCCAGTACTGGTGTTAAAAAACGTTCCTTGCATAGACTGTGGTATTATCCAGATAAGACAAGATAAAGAGATTCAGAGTTTTCACGTGCTCCATAAATACATACTTACTTTCATGGTATTCAACTCAACCACGGGAGAAAATCACTTTGGTGCTGTGGGAAGTCCCCTGTTCCAAAGTAATCCTCTTTGTCGTCAGATCCATGTGGACTTTGGACAATCCTTGTGCATTATTTTTGCTTTTTTTACCAGCAGTAAAGTGAATTATTTTTTTATATGTGACATATTTTCCTGTTTTCAGTGTCCAAACCGAGCAACTGAGGAGTGTGTGAGCACTTCTTGCAGCCTCAGAATAATCAGAAGGTGAGATTAGGCAACAGCATGTGAAGCAGAAACTTAATTGTGTAATTGATCATTCTGCTTAGCAATCTCTAGCAAATTGACAAAGCCAACCTTTAAAACTTAGGTTATAAATAATAAGTGTGTAAAGCAATGTATTAAGCTGGACAGGGATAGACCCATACACCTATATCTTCAAAAATACCTTTGTTTTTAGGGAATGATATACAAGGGAAAGGCAGTAGGACAAGTGCAAATTATCTATCCACAGGTAACAATCTGTTGTCGGTTTTGTTTAAGGTAAAGCACAGAAGGCTCCAAAACAGCAGTCTGTGAGGATGGAGAAGGTCTTTACATTTATTTTAAAATATGTTGGAAGCTAAGTACAAACACTGTGGCAGAAAAGGAAACCATAGACTGCAATTACTAAGCTATAATTTCTAGCTGTTTTCTTTAATCAGAGACCATATTGAGTCGATATAACTATTCATTCTGCTATAACTTGATTTTATGGTGCAGACAACAGGGTGTACACAAGTGTTACAATGAAAATCTCTATCTTTTTGAAATCCCTCCTTTGTTTATTGTTGTCTAATAGATAGATATTACACCATACTTTTCATAAAAATTCACTTTATTCCTGGCTATAAACCTTAAGTTTTCTCACTGTGTTACCATTACTTGAGTCAGGAAACAGCTTTTGCAGCTGCCCTCTACTACTAAAGGAAATATTCTTGTAGTTTCTCATCATGTGACCAAACTATCATTTAAATCGTATTAAAAAGACAAATATAAGGAAGGGAAAAATGTCAAAGCCTGATGGAATGTCATTATGCAATGTAATTAGCTTCAGAGAGTCTCCGTTTTCGTGTGCTGCTCAAGTCTTGTTCAGTGCTTACAGGGATGCCCATTTTTCAGATGAATGTCTCCAAGTAAGTCATTTTACCATGCATAATTTCAGAGCTGGCAACTCTGATGATGAAATTTTTAGCCACACTCTTCACTTTTCTGTTGGAAGAAGAAAACATGCAGGACGTGGCATACAAAATGGATTCAGTTCTGTAGAAAGTGCTATAGAGATTCGAGACTATTAAGATCAGTCGGAATGAATATATGAAATGTGATGGAACACATTTTTGACAACATTCAGGTCATGGAGTTCACAGAGCAAGATAGACAGAAAACTGTGAGAGAGATCAGTCAAAAATAGATCCAAAAAAATGTGAAATATTCAGCAAACAACAGAAAGCTTTGCTTTAGGGTGGTGAAACTACACATAATGGAGATGCTACCCGCTCCACAGAGATATGAAGAGGACATATGTCTTGACAGCACTGCTCTCTGATTGACGGATTATTTATTATCCAGGAAATGTTAGTCAAGTAGTAGTTGAGCTGAAGTGTTTTATATCATCTCAGAGGCAGAACAGCCGCATTTAACACATGCTTTCACGTAGTGTGATTTGCAAGCATTCTGTGGAACACCACGGATTTACCAAGAGACAGATTTTCTTGGCCAAGGAGAAGGACTAACTAGCACTCCTAACTCTTATATGGCAGCCACCACCCTGCATTGATCTCCTGAGTGTCTTCCACAGTCTATACAAATTGCTGGTACTGTTGTTCACATTTGAAATACAGCCTGATAAAGTCAAGGTCTTATATGAGTAGTTTTCCTTGTTTTGGTTTATCATAAAGTCATAGAATCATAGAATGGTTTGGGTTGGAAAGGACCTTTAGAGGTCATCTAGCCCAAACCCCTGCAGTGAGCAGGGACATATTCCACTAGACCAGGTTGCTCAGAGCCCCATCCAACCTGGCCTGGAAGGTTTCCAGGGATGAAGCCTCCACTGACTCTCTGGGCAATCTGTGCCAGTGTTTCACCGCCCTCACGGTAAAAAATTTCTTCATTATATCTAGTCTAAATCTACCTTCCCTTATTTTAAAGCCATTACTCCTTGTCCTGTCACAAAAGGCCCTGCTGAAAATATTTTCCCCATCTTTCCTATAGGGCCCCTTCAGATGTTAAAGGGCTGCTATTAGGTCTCCCTGCAGTCTTCAAGGTTAACCTTAATCATAAGGTTAAGCGGGAAGAAGAGGATGTTTCACCGTCTTTTAAGAGACTCTGATGCTTGGAAAGCTGAAGCTTTGAAGCTGTCCCTTGGTTTAAAAACACTTTCCCACAGCATCTTGCACAATGTTGCTACTTAGCTAGGCATCCTTCTTGGAAAAAGATGCTTGAACAGCAAATGGGATCCAAAGAGCCAAACACTTTCTCTTGCCTGCCAGAGTCGGCCACAACCATCTGGCTCCACACACGGTCAGGATGGCTGGGAGCCTGGGGCAGGCAGCCTGGGACAGGAACACACTCACTGGTTGCAAAAGAGGCCCAGGGACTCGGTACTCAGGCGCTTGCACAACAGCAGCACTGGTGATGGTGTGTGAGCTCAGGAGCTGCCCATGCCTGCGGATGGAGGTGGGAGGGGGACAAGAGCAGGGCAGGCTGGGCCCTCGGGAGCTCCCGGGACCTGCTCACAGGCAGAAACTGGCCCATGTCTTAACCAGCCTCCTGAAATTGGACCCTCCTGGTGACAAGTGCATCTCTTGGCCTTGAAAATGATGAAGATAAATCGCATCATTAAAAAAAAAAAAGTTTCCACCTTTTCAGTTACAAATATAATTGCCTAAAATAGACATTACAGAAAGAAAAATGTCTGGCAGAAAAATGAGCCTATTATTGCCTGTCAGTGCAGCACTGCTGTTTTATTAAAACAAAACAAACATAGCTAAAAACTGAGTTATGGGGTTGGAAACAAAAGTGAAGGATGAGACAGGAAGCAAATGCAGGATTAAAAATACTATACTCCTGATCATGAGTGCATATGAATTTCATGTATTTTTTAGAAAAACTGCTACTTTACCAGTTAACTCGTATTTCTTGTTTTATCTTCTTTGTTGTCCTTGCAGGATGTTATTACATGTCTTGCATTTCCACAATAACATCTTCTGATAGAGTGCACACTAGCAATATGCGTATTTTTCACTGAGGGATCCAATAGCCAAGCAAGATAAGACGGGAAAAAAGAAAAAAATCCCTGTATTTTCACAGGACATTTTAACTGATAAAAGTTAACAGGGAAACATCTCAGACAAGATCTCTGGGCAAATGACAGAAAGAAAATCCATAAGGGGTGTTAAATGCAAAGAGTTCATACTCTTGGCTTAGGAATCACTCAGACTGCAGATGACAGAAATACTGCTGTCCTGGTAATTTTTCACAGGTTTCAGCTATGGGTCTTTGTTAGGGAAGGACAGGGAATTGACAGGATTGCTCAGACCAAGTATCGGAGTCTAGATAGTCCTTTTTCACGATTTGGTATAGATATCCTTATGTTCCCGTGTACGATCATGGTTTAAGGGCTAGGCTTAACATGCCTGCAAAATTAAGCAGCAGCGTCCCAAAAAGCCACTCACACAAACCCAGCACTCTGTGGAGGATATGCAGTTAGGCTATTCTAATAGAAAGGAGATCATATATAAACCTGTGGGAGGACCTGGGCAGGCTGAAGAAGGTGAGAAACCTCAGCTGTGAAGCAGAATGCTTCATGGATCCTGCTCATTACAGTTCTAAAAGAATCACTTGGGTGTTATGTACATATAAGTATTTGAAGATGGTAAGCGTGTGATAAAGAGGTAAATTGTTTATGAAGAAATAAAATGCAGTTATACTGCATCATTCCTCAAGGTGATGACTTCCTTCATTTTATTGGAGAATTTCTCCTGTAAAATAACTTTTGATTCAAATGCTTTGATTTTTAAAAATTTTTGCTTCAACTTGCTTCAAAATGCGGCTAGCCAGAGTCCAACATTATTTTGAAAAGGTCATTACCACTATGCCCCAAGTTCATAATCTTTTCTGGTTTTCAGCAATGCACTAAAACCTGCAACTGCAACTTCTTTAGTGCCCAAGATCTCTAAGCAAAACATTAAAGTTACTGAGCTACCTAAATTTAGGGGAATCTTTCAGTCAAGTATCTTAGCAGAGAAGGATAGCATTTGAGCTGGTTGAATTATTGTTTTAAAGGCTAACCAATAAATAGGTCCCCCGAGCTATGAATACCTACTTTGCAAACTTTCTTCAGATTTTTCCAGTTTTCTGCTTTTTCTCTATCCTTTTATGACCTTTTCTTTGCTATAAAATAAAATAGAATGAATAATGTCATGTATTAGTTTCCCTCATTGCCCCCCCAAACAATAATCCTTCATATTTCTCATTCATTTTTCACTTTGCCACTCCAACTTTTCTAAAGGTTAACAAGAGAAAAAATAAAAAGAAAAAGTGGAAAAAAGCCTAGCGTTTTCATTTTGTTGTACTCAGCTGGTAAAATAGTGGTGTCAGGCATTATTTCAACATTTCATTTTTTAAACTGAGACCGAAAGTCTAAATATTTAAACTTTTCACAGAACAAAAGCTCTAAATACCTTTAATCCAAAATATTTTGCTTCATCTTTTCACAGTAATAAAACACTTCAGAGTTCTTCGTGTGTGCTGGTGGCTTGCTTTGAGTACAGTTCAATCCATTTGAATGCTTTTTTCCCACTATACCTCCAGGTAAACATAGCTCTGATGCATCCTACTGCTCTATGTACATACACACGTTGCAAGGAGATGCAGTATTCTCCTTGGGCATTGGTCCCTACTTGGGCTTTGTCACCAAAGAGGGAGCTTGGCAATGCAGTTCCCATGAAGTACCACATGGGTTAAGTCAGAAGGAAAACAGTTGAGAGGAAAAATATGGGCTGTAAGTTTGGGTAACCAGTAGCTAGAGAATGGGGTAGGAAGCACCTGGTTTATTACTTTTCTGAACTTGTGGGTAGCTCAAGTGAACAGAGATGCCGTTCTGAGCTAGTTTTGGGGGTGCAGAAGGTGAGTAAAGGCAGTCCCACAAAAAAAAAGTTAATGTGATGTTCTCTGTGATGAAATCTGTGACATTAAAAAATCTAATCTTTGTCATAATCAGATATGGCCACTCATGTTTCTACCTTCAGGCCTCAGGCCCGGTACCAAAGCTGATCATTCCCTCCTTTCCCTCAAGTTCGTCCCCATGTACTCACTAGGACAGCGTGCAACTCCGGAGCCACATTGCTCCCCTGGGTGGCAGACGGCAAGATAAGAATCAGCTCCATTTGGGGTTAGAACCATTTATTTTGTCTTGATGTAAATATTGTCCTATATTTTGGAACTTTAAGTGTTTTTTTAATAATAATTTCTTAAATTTGGAATTTTATTGCCTTGCAAAATGAAATCAAACATTTCAGAAAAAAATTTCTCTCTACTTTTTCCTGTACTGTTTGTTGGAAATCATTCTACTGATTAGAGTTAATTAATCACTTAGAGATGGTAAAATGTGTTTTTTTTTTAAAATTGCTGTTTCTTTAAGTCCACTGATATTTGTGTTTAGTTTCATTAAGAGCAGTACTTTTAAATTTAAAGTGGAAATATTAATTTGTTTGGAAAGGTTTTTGAGCTTCAGGTGATCTATTAGTTACACCAAGACAGACAGGGCTTTCACAAATTTTTGGAAGAAGATATTTAGCAAGACTTAAGACTATGAAAATATGTAGGCCTTTTCTGACACTGCTCGTGTACTGTGGAGTACTCTTCCTTCTGTATGCCAAGCTCTGTTACTCTTTCAGTGGAAACACAAGGTTAAAGCTTGACAAAATATATCTTCCCATTAAATGGGTGATTTTGTTAAGTAGAATGGTAGAACGGCAGTCTGGAGTCCCATCCACCCCAGACAGAGTCCACAGGACTGGCTAAATGTGGGAAGGTCGGACTTTGCACCGAGCCTTTGTAAAGGTCGTCTGTGTACCCATTTGTGGTCTCACTGCTCCTCTGCACTAGTTATTATTTTCTTCTAATTGTTCCAATAATTCATATGCATCAGAGCATAGATTATACTCTGAAAAGTAGCTTCCCTTCATTTTCTTTTTTCCTTAGCTGTATTTGGAGTTTAGTATTCAACAGGTCTGATCCAGCAGGAACCCACCCACCCAAATGCAACAAATTTCTTAACACCTGAGATCTTTGGGGCTCTTAGTATTATTCCCTGCTGTAAGGTATTTAGGCTATTTTAAGTGAGCATACAATAACAAACTTTTGTACTTCTTTTCTACCCATATAGTACTTATATGAAGATTTACTTGGTTAATACAGTTTGACAGAAGCCAAACAGAAAGACTAAATTCAAAAGACAACACAACAAAACTTTTTTCTTCTTTTTTCTTCTTTATTTTTTATAACTTTAGGTGCATCTCTTTCTTTCATTCTTCTGGATAAACATCGTCAATGGGTCTGGCTTAGAATTTGACTATAAAGGTACCAGTTGGTGGTTTTGCAAGTGTCCTTAAATTCAAGGGGCTGTTTTTGTGTTCAAAATCTCAGTTAGTTTTCTTAGAGCAGATTTGTTTTGGGTACAGTCAAAAACTTGGAGAACTAGTCAGTATTTTTCCCAAAAATTTTAGAAAGAAAGTAGAAGTCAAAATTATCTGGAATTTTGTGTTTTACCCTCCACTTAGCTCAGCTTTTCAGAGTTACCAGGGACACTCACCACTTTGCAACAGGACACCCTTGCCCCAGCCTTGCCAGAACAGGAGGCAGCATTTCCTCTCTAAATATTTCACATCTACCTGTAGGAGCTTGGGACTCTGCTGCGGCACCCTCCCTGAGGGTCTCAAAGTCCATGGACCTTCCCTGATAGCCGAGTGAATGCCAGAGACCCTGCAGAGTTGCAACAGTCCCTGGTAGGAATCCTGTCCCTCCTGGTCCTTGGTCCAGCTCCCCACCTGGCCCCTGCAACTCCGATGCAAACCCTGATGATGCAGCAGTGGGTGTGAGGAGGCCATGGTGCAGTACTCAGTATTTTATATGTGAGCTATAGCTTTGCTATCAAGTTATCATGAATCATGCTTGTTTTTATCTAGATCTGTTGTAGTGAATCCAAATGCACCATCTTTGTGCAGCTCTGCCCCACCAGCCTGTAGGCTGGGACCTAGAGTGCAGATGGGACGAGAACTCCTGTCTGTCTGCAGCCACATGGCTGACATCAGACAGACACAGTAGCCTCGAGCCTTTTCTGTCACCAGATCCTCCTCTTACAACAGCATAAATATTTGCTGTTTAACTCCAGAATTTCCTTTGTGATTACAGTACAGATGCAGTGCCAGCAGAGCAGGGGAATATGTTGAACTTGAGGACATCTCTCTCCTGGCTGTGATGAATGTAAGCTGGGACTATTTGGGAAACCTCAGTTTACCAAGGATTAAGGAGGAACATTCAGGATAAGGATGTGTTGTTTCCTTACACATTAAACTGAGAGAAATCAGACCTCCCAGTCTGGTGCCGAGTTATTATCTGAAACCTATGGGGCGACACATGATACCTTGAAGAGTCAAACACTGATGAACAGAGACCTGACTACTCAGAGAGGGAAGCCAATACTCCTACTTAGAATGCTAGCCGGAAAAGCACCCCTCCATAACATGTCCGTACACAAGCACTTAGTACATGGCATGTTCTGCTCTATAGAATATGCAAGTCTCAAAGCCTCTCCACTGATCTGATTATTTCTGATAATGGAAAAAATCTTGTCCTTGGCTATAAAAATATTTTTCACTTTGCAAATCTGATTTTGTAAGACTGCTTTTTGCAAATCTTATTTTGTAAGACTGCTTTTCACTGCTTATGAGCATCTCAGCTACGCTAGCCATGAAGTTTTGAGATTAAGTAAAAATGAATAGTCTGGCTGAATATTTTAAAATATCTGAGTGTTAAAATCACTGGATGATTCATAATTATCAGTTTAATCTGCAATTTTTTATTTTGCTCTTGCCTGCAATGAGTCATGAGTATGTCTGGATTACTCTTCACCCATGAAGGAGTGAAATGTACTCCTAATGGACAACACAAGGGTCACACATACCACGTACATTCCCAAAAATAGAGCGCTCAGTCCTGTTGCTATGAAATTTCAGTCCTTCCACCAGCTTTCTTGTGCCAATCAGCTTTTTGCTCAGTGAATGGTTCCATTCACCTCACCAGGGAAGTACGAGTGGCTTGGGGAGCTGCTCGTCATGATGGCACTAGGATGTGGCCCTCTCACAGGGATGGCACTGTGCTCAAAAGGTGCTCTGTAGCCTCTGTAAGCTGATTTCCCTTACAGCTGCTTCAGGTTTCACCGGATCCTTGCAAAGGCTCCCTTGTACATTTATGACAAAATGTGTCTTCATTCATTACTGCAAGTTCTCTTCTTCCAAAGAGGAGACTTTGAACTGGAAATTATAAGACTCTCAGATTCCACAGCCATGGTATCATTTTAAGCTTTCACTGTGGCTTGCTTAAGTCCTCATGTTTGCTGTTTGCCAGCCTCAAGTGTAGGGAGTTCAACAAGATTCCTGCTCTGAACCATATTACGCTCTTTCCATTAAGAAAAACAAATTTCAGGGCCACAGAGATGTTATGACTCAGCTTTGATCCTGAGGATCTTTGTTTCACAAAGCAAACGCTTCCCATTCTCATGTCTGAAAATCCTCTCTAATTAGTGCTCCTTCACAAACTAAGAGGAAAACTATCCTCACAGTGTTGTCGCATTTCATGCATTTTTATTGATGCTATGTTGATGAGCTGTAACCTTGTGTACTTTTAAAAAGCAAGAAATACCCCGTTGTTACAGCTAACAGGCATAGCTTTCAGGGTGATGAGTACTCTGGTCTCATAGCAGTCAATGGGCATGAGCTTGAAAGAAACAAGCTGTTCTTATTTGGAGAAAATTAGGTGCATAGGCTTATTTAACATTTCCATTACAGATACTGCTCAGTGGCCCTGAGCAAGAGGTCCTGTTACACCAGCAGATCTGCAAGACAGCACGTGTAGTTCCCATCTCACACTCCCTGACCCAAGGAGGTGGGTGGCAGGCTGAACGTGAAGGCGAAGAAGTAGATACAAATATATTAATTAGCAGCTTTTGAAAGGAGGTAGCAAACAGCATCCATCTGCACCTTTTCTTTACTGCTTGAAGGGGATATTTTTCTCAATGCTGCATGAGAAAGCAGTATGCAGAGTCACTGAATCAGCTCACAGAGGGGACAGTTAGCATCATACAAACAGGACCAGGAGGTGGTTGTTCAGAGCTGCTGCTGAAGAGCAGTTAGAAGAAGCCGGCACTCCTGGCAGTGAAGAATGAATGCCTGTTTGTATCCAAACGCAGCTGTCAGACAGGGAAGTAGACAGCAGGTTGTAAGCTTGTTTTGTTTCATTTTCACAGATACATAATGGAAACAAAGAAGAAATTATGTCATCTTTAAAAATATGAAAAAAAAAGTAAGAGGGGCATCCAAATGTTTCTTGGTAGTGCAACTTGGACACAATTTGCACACACGTTTTGCAATTATGTATTTAAATCAGTAGGGAATGGCCAGAGTTGTCTATCAGTATTGTTTGGTATCTAGTATGGGAGGATCCTACAACCTCAGTATTAAGAAACCCAGCTGCATTTATTTTTAATTTTCTTATAGCCAAAACCTCACATACATGCCATGAAGTAGTGTTTTACACAGAGTCCACTAATCTGAGACAATACTCATGCCACTATAAAAAAAATTAGAGAAAACCACCCTCCAGAAACATCAACCAATTTCTATGTAGGTGAATCAGTACATGGTGAAACTTGCAGGTCTCTGGTCTGAAATGATCTAAAGAATCCCGTGATAGTGGGTCACACAGAAAAGAACAGAGGCCCCGGATTTTGGTTTAGTGAATGGTATGCTAATATGAAAAGTTTCTGTTTATTGAAGTATTCTGGTCCCCGAACTGTCTGGAGATGGGTCTCCAGCAAATTCTTTTCTATGGATTTCTAGTGAAATCCTAGTTTCAGGAAAATCAGTGGGATTTTCACTGTTGTCCATGATTAGGACATTGCTTTATCCCTGGTACAGTGGACACAGCTCAAAAGATCTGCTTTGCATCCTCACCACCTCATCAAGAGCACATCCAGACACACTCTGAACTTCCCAAAACCCTTAATGCACAAGAAACTCGCTGCCCACAGAGGCACCTGGTGCTCAGGCCACCGACCTCACCAGCCCCTGCATCCCTCTGGGAGGGAGCCAGGGTCGTTGCTGCTGGCTGCTGTCATCCTTGGCAAGGGTGAGCGGCATAGCTGGAGGAGGCAGAGGCAAACCCTTCAGGTGAGGACATCTCAGACTGTGTGCTTAAGGACTCATTTCCTTTACTCTTGGATCGCAGCCTGAGGACTGCCAGAGAGCCAGTCCTGGGGTGCTCTAGCCGGCAAGGAATTTAAACAAGCAACTGTTTTGGCTTTCAGCCTAGCATGAGGCTATTTCACACAACACAGAGGATGAAATCCACGAGTAACAAACTCTTATTTCAGTCAAACCTTAACTTCACGTCAGGTTTCCTCACTTTGCTGATCCCTTAAGAGGATAGCTCAGCAATGGGCCTAAGTTTGGACCTTACTGAGCTGCTTTAAAAAACAATGTATCATTTTATTTTCAGACAGTGGAGTCCTTTAGGCCTATTATTTTGATACTTCCAGATTACCAGTTCATTACTGGGTTAAAACAGCCTTGTGCAAGCAATCCTGCTGATGTTATGAAGCTTTGTGAGTGTGTCATCATTGAGCAGATGGATGCACTGCAGCTGGAGTCCGAGTGATTAGCACTGGTGCACAACACTCTTCCAGCATAGTGAAGGTGCGTATTTCAAAGATGAGCGGCAGCACCTTTACTCATTTCTCAAGATCAAATCTCTCATCCTTTAGGTAGTGACAAAGTAGCAATATATACTTCCTGCAGATATCTGTGTACTAAGGTGGTTCAAGCTGGAGTATTTTGGAGTAGTCATTTGATAATGATGTATTTCTCAAATACACAGATATTTTCCTTTAGTTGTATCAGTAAGTTATAGTTTTTATCTTTACACTCATCCTAGGTGACGTGATAAATCATATCAAGTAGCGGCCAGCCCTGTGAGAAGATACAACCGTTGTATTACATTTAGACTTAAGTAGCCTTCAAGAAAATGTAGAATGATATTCTTTCTATAGAAATAAGTGACACACTTCCACAGGGTCACAACATCAGTTCTTGCTTTCTTTTCTTTGAAACGTTGTGTCATAACTTATTGAATATTTTCTTAATTTAAAAATGCCTGATTTTCTTTCTTGAATATATGTCTATGTGCCTGCGTGTGTACATATGCATAATTTTATCTCTCCAGTATAGCAATTTTCACGTCTCCAAAGGAGGTCAAGGTTGACTGATCTTCAGTAAAAAAGTCCTTGTTCTAATGTTACTGGTTGAAGCCAAGTGGGTTAAGCAAAATACTTAAAGCTTAAAAATCCCATTCTGTTACTTTAAATTTTGCTGTTATCCCTTGGGATTGTTTCATTTCACAAGTACACAGAATCAATCTACCAACTTAGCGAAGAACTAAGTACTCATTGAAGGAATTCAGAAACAATTAACATAGTGGTAATACAGAAAACAGACCTCTCTGAGACATATACCAGGAAGTTTTAAGGTCTTTTGTTTTTCCTTCTCAGTTCTGATTTGTTAGAAAAGTACTTAATTTCAAAGAAGTAATTATTTAGGGAAATCTCATTTCTAAGATGCTTCTAAAATCAATTTTCTATTCAGGCTCTCCCACAGTAGGAAGCACATTTACTGACACTTCGAAAATTAACCAGACTTATTGAGTTTCATTCTCTTTGTGTACTGCTGTTCATTTTTCTATGAGTATTCCAGTGACAGTTTTCTCTTAAGACATAACTCTAGACAGCACCGTTATTCCCACAAATAGCCTCATCAACATGTGAACAAACACACTTAATTCACCATTTGCCTAGTTCCACAATGAAAGCATGGGAACCAATTCATGTGTTTATTGTAGAGGAGTGACTACAATCCATTTTTTTCAAATTTTCGACCTTAAACATTTTTAATAAAGGGGCAGATCCCAGCTCAGAAAATTTAAGCCTCTCAAACACCAGCTTAGTTATGCTTTTTCAGACCTCCTAAAAACAGTGCAGGCATTCCCAAGGCTTTCAGGCCACAGACTGTAAACTAGTGCTTAGGGTGACTATCTAAAAAAGGAAATAAAAAATCAGATGCATGGTATGATATGTCAAGAATTTATTTTCGTAAATAAAGCAAGATCAGATCCTAAACAATTCAGCATAATTCAGGAGGGTCACAGTAAAGAGAAGAATGCATGCATCTCCTTGTACTGACCAAAATAACCCTCACAAAATTACATGTAGGGAAAAGCAAACAAATTCATTGTGAATCAAACTGTCAGGATTGAATATAAAGCTCAATATATTCAGCTTTTATTTGTAGAGTCTGTAAGTCATTTTTTAATAACCTGTGTGAAATGAGTGTTCTCAGTAAACTGTCTGGACGATTTGTAATTGTATTTCACTTTTAAAAGGGCAAATTATCCGGAAAGTTCCCAAAAGAAAAGGAGCAGGAGTTTGGAGCCTTTTCTCTGATGCTTAAAGCAGAATACCTCACATGATGATTTGGGGAACAAGTCACATGCTTTCTTTGGGTGCATCTCAAGGGGACTTCACGCATTTTTTTAAGAGCAACATACAGTGCATCATAAAATGGAAAGCAATAAGAAAAAATGATAAAAATCCCCTCATGTATTACTGAATGCAAAAGGTACGGAGTGCTGCCGCTAAGTATCGGAATAAATAAATGTATACAGCTGAATGGTGGCCAGGGTTCCTGAGCAAGCAGTCATCAGAAAGCATTGCTTAAGCTGGAAAGGCATGAATCCTCACTGTACTACTGGCTTGTAAATACTTCCATATGTGCATTCAAGCACAGAGCGCAATGCCGGTCACAGCACTTTTGCTTTGTTTGCTCCTTCCGAACAGACACAAGAGGGTAATCAATGGAGCTGCCCTAATGCTAACAAAAAGAAATTCATTAGACGCCTGCGTTTGGTGAGTATTCCTGGAACAAACGTGTTCTATGACGCAAGCATCTTTTCAGTCTCTGGTTAACAGAGGTTTTATATAACAGCCTGTTTTCAGGCTGGGGCCAGGAGATCACAGCTGGACAACACCAGTTCCTAGCTCTATGAAAGGACTAATATTTGTGAAATTCCCTCTTCTGGAAAGGCAACTCCTCAAAATAGCTATATCTGACGTGGAAAATAGAATTTCATGGCTCCTTAAAAGGCATTTAAGAAGATTAAACTCCAAATTACTTAGAGGAAAGAGCAAGGTTCATTTTTAGAATAGGAATGCAGAACCAGCAATAGGATGCAATTCTCTTTAAGATTAGAAACAGAGATTGGTAGCCAGATACTGGTTTTCAGATTGCCAGAGGAAGCTTGAAACTGAATCTGTTCTGACTCCTGAGAGAGCCGCGGTGAGCTGGAGTTACTGAATGAATCATGTTTTTCATGATGACTCAGAGACTTTGAAAGAGGCCCAGTTTTTAAATGGATGTTGGGATTTGGGGGTCTTAATAAATAAGGGCTTGTTTTTAATATACAGATAGTTTTGTTACACCAAGGTTATACAAGAGCTTTCCTTCTGGTTTAATGCAGTGTTGTACTATACGTACAGGAGTACATTTTGTACTGTAGTAGGCAACGAGTCATATGGGATTTATTCCTGCTGATTTTTAATATATTTTTTCTGTTCATTTTTTTCATTTTTAATAAATGGTATGGTGAAAAGAAATGGCAAAGTTCCCTCTGAATATCAGCACAGAAAGAAGGATGGAGGCTGAGAAAGCAGAGAGGAAGGATAGTATGGGGTTGGAAGAGCTTCTGGAAACTTGCATGCTGGTGGCACAGTATGTGAAATTCTTTCTGTGTTTGCATTCTGGACCTAATTCCTGACTTAGTTGACTTTCCTGTTAGCTGCCGAGTGCCAACTTACTGCTGCTGCTACTGCTACTACAGTGATCTCTTGCTGCTACGACGTGCGTGTGTACCTCCATATATTCTCTACACACACCCCTGAATGACATGATTTAAATGTGTAGTTTTGTAAAACACTTTGTCAGTTATCTTTAAAAGCCCATTTAAGAATAACCCACAAAGATGAACTACAGATTCCAGTGGCATCACAAGTATGCTTGAAGTCACCCTGCTGGGTTTTAATACATTGGTATCTCTATAGCAGTGCACAGAAGACAGCGCACATCACTTTAAGGCCATACTACAAAAAGACATTCCTAGGAGTTAAAAGATATAGTTTCCAGATGGAAATTCTGATATTCAAGGACAGAAGTTGGATTTGACTATTCATCACTGTAAATCTAACTTTTTTTTATTATTATTAGACCATATTCCAAACCATAGTTTCTGCTCCATTTTCTAGAAGTGGCCAAAACTTGAAATCAATTGAAATCAGTTGATCCCATTAACTTTTTGTTGTTGAAACTTGGAACAAACAATAACGGTTGGTAAGATTTTGGCTTTACTAATTAATATTTGAGCACCCATCCCAAATCAGCCCAGGTCCCAGCAATCTTATACGGGCTACAGAAGAAATAGTCATGAAACATTACTGCAGTCTAGATAATATCCCTGGACTCCCCCCACAGAAGATAAAGAGTATAGATGAAGTCTATCTGCAGGAGCACCTCCTCTGATGATTAGGAGGGACATATGTGCATATATTTTTACATGTTTACATTAAATGTAATCATACTTTTCCATTTTTGAAAAAAAGCCAAGCCACTCCTTCTTGGTTATGCTGGGATGCAATAGCATATAGAGCTGTTCAAACCCCAGAGGTCTGATGAGATCATGGAACAGAAATAATCATGAAGAGTTGGCCAGCCCAGACTACTCTTTCAGCATAGTGAGTTGTACCTAATGAATGTCAGGAACACGGAGCAAGTCTGTGTCATTGCACATGAGGAACAGTGAACAATCACGTATCATTGCACAAGTGCCGAGTCCAGTTATAAACACTAAAGGAGACGGGTAGTCTGGATAAAGATCTCATATGCTCACAGGTGGTTCTTACCTTGGGGAACAGTAGGGTCCTTCTCCACTGGAGTTTTATAAGACTTGGAAAAATCTGAGTCTTATTTCTCTTCTGAATAGTTCCCCCCATGGACAGTGCCCACACCAGCACAAAGCCCAGCTCCACAACACATCACAAAGGGAAATGCACTGCGCTTGCACAGTAGCCTTCACCAGCTAAAAGCTGTTGGATCTGCCACTGCATACACTGTTCTGCTGCACAGTCCTGCATAATCAGTGAGGTGGAATGGACCCTCAGCAGAACCAAGATTGCTACAGTAGGCTTGCTTTTTTTGCCTGGAATATTTTTTTTTTCCCCCTGAGCAGAGCCTGAACATCTATCTGAGATTTCAGATGTCCAGAAACCCTGAATACCCCTAAGATTCTTCTGTAGAGTAAACCTTGTTCTGTGGGCAACGAACCCCACATGACAGGACTACAGCACAGTCTGTGCACCATTGAACAAACCAGGAACTTGGTGAACCCACTGGGCAACACCACCCAACACACACTCGTGTAGCTTTCTTCAGGATGAATAGTGCTCTCCTTCTTCCTCTGGTTGACTAAAATATGGCATTTCACTCAGGGAACTCAAAAACACCCTTGTAAAATCCCGTGCTGATCAAGGAATGAGAGATTTAGCTGGATGGAAGCTGGGGTAATATTGTTTGCTTCCACACCAACTGAGCTGGAAAATAACCCTGCTTTCACACACGGAAGTGAAGTCTGAAGTGTTTCTTTTCCCTGTTTGAAATCATAATTCCAACTTAGTAAAGACGAAAATCAGGTCAAATCACTGTAGTTACTATGTTACATGTGATTTAACTCTCTGTAAGCCAACAGCCTATGTTTTTGTAAAAGTGTTGCCACCCTGGGTAATCAAATTTAGTCCCAAAAGAGAAATCCTGAGTGCTTTTAAAATCTAAGTCACATGTTTACTAGAAAGAAATCTGTGAAGCAGTAACTAAAAGTCATGTTTGGATGGCTTTGTATCCAGTTTTGCTCTGCAGTCTTTGATTAATTTTAATTTTTTTAAAGTTCATTTTGATTCTGGCTGAGAGAAACTGAACAGATAATTTATAATATACAGGTGTTCATTTTATTTTGTCACATTTTTGGTTCATGAGCTGCTCTTGAATTGGTCTTTGCAATATCTTTGCATCTTGCTTAGATAATTCACAAGAAGAAGCCAATGCTTATACTATGTCACATGCTTTTGTTTTTGCTCCCAGTTCTGTTGTATGTATTGTTCATTCAAGAAAGCATGAATTAAACTGTGTTCTGCACAATTTAAAATTTATTTTTATTTAATATTTGAGTTTTCCATGCCTGGTTCCTTTAGTTTACAGGTGTTTAGTCCTGTAAACTTCCATTGTCTAGAACACTAATGGGAAATATATCAGGCACAAGAGATCTGAAGATTCAAAGACAAGTATTTAAAAAACAGCCAAATTATAACTTGATCAAGCCCTAACACATGATTAGCATGATGTCAAGAGAGCTAGGGTTCACAGGGTGTGTGTAATTCATCCAGTACACAGGCACAATATTTTACTCGTATTTGTATACAAATGGCATGTACACTGGAGTCAATACATTTATTCAAGTTTTAATTTGTGGATTCCAAATGTTGAAGAGTGCTTCAGAATGTATTTTCATAAGTTGTGCTCTCACTCTAGCTCCATGAAGTGGCCAATGGCACAGAGAAAGAGCTGGCTGTCACAACCTACTGAGGGCCTCATTATCCACTGGGCCAATAAGCTGGCTTCAGATCTCTGCACCGCACTGCTGGGCACACTAAAATCACCAGCCAGGAAGAGGTCAGGTGCTCTGGGCATTCCTCTGCAGCCACACTGCTTCCTCACCCTCTCAAATCATCTCAGCTGCCCACATCAGGTCTTGCACGTAGCTGAGCTTGAACAGGACCCAGGGTCTGATGGCCTGAGAAATCAAGGACTACTGAAGAGAGCAGGCAAGCGAAAAATAGCTCCAGCTGAATCCTCCCAGAGTCTGCACAACCCGGAGCAAATTAAAGAAATGAGCCATAATCCATCTATTGGACACCAACATCCATGTGCCCAGAAAAGACAATAAATCCAAACAGTTCCAGACTTGGCTGCTCATAATAGTTCTTCCAGCCACTCTGCTGGGACTGCAGTGGATGTAGGCTAGAAATGAAGTGAACAGACGCATTCATGCTTAGACAGAACGCACCAGGGAGGTACACCACAGATAAACGAGAGGAATCTCCTGCTTTGTAAATAGCTTAAAGTGCTTTCAATTTAGTCAAGAGACTCAAAGGCGTACTTGTGATGGGATTTCTTCGCGGAGAGGTTAGTTTCTCTTCTTCAGCACAGAACAAACAACAGTGGTTGTGGTTTTCACCTTTCTCGTTCATTTGGTTTAACGATGGAAAGATTTCTTACAAAGGAAAAGCCTGATTAGCAGTTTAGTGAGCTTTGGGTGTAATTTGATTTCCTTAAAGAAAATCCGTCATTTTAAGACTCATGTAGCAAATGTGTGATGCTCTGCTCCCTGCTGTGTTTCCCTGGATAAAATCTGCATGAGAAGCATAAGGGTTGCTTTGTGCCATTGACATATCACCTAGGTTCTTGTGGGTGAGTAAAAAGGGGGCATGAAAAGAGGTCATTTGAACTAAGTTATATTCTTTCAAAAGGACTGGCCACGGCTGCTGAGGAGCTGAAGACACTCCAGCCTTATATGCCTCCCTGTGGGAGCCCAGCCCCAGCGTACTCTTCCACAGCCAGCTGCATGTGAAAAAAACTACACAGTGCCCAAGAATACATTCACGCACCACTGAGAAACACTTCTAGTAATATGCAGACATATGTACTCTGTCCTGGCAGAGCTGACCTAAGTGCCTACAGCAAGCTTGGAAACTGGAGGAGGTTTTCCACTTTTTCGAAAAGAATACACAATTTCCATAGCACTGAAAGATACAGAACTAGCATTAGCAGGAAAGGTTATTTAAAAAATGGAGAATTCCAGCCAGTGAAGTGCAATAAATAAACTACTGGCAAAATGTGACCTATACTGAAGTGTTTGATGTCCCTTCTTCCCTTTCCCAAGCACACTGTGACGGGAGGCTCAGACTGTCAAGAGCAAGGGTGAGTCCATAAGTGTCTCCACACATTCTTCTGGGCAGGATGTTTAGCAAGGCTGAACCCTCACTGCTGCAGTAATTTGTTCAAATCAACCAAGTCACCTTGCCAAGAAAACACAGTTGCTTCAGAACATTTTCAGAATACTAAAACCAAAACCAGATGAATAATACAATGCTCCAAACAGGTACAGTTTTTTTACCTGAGGTAAAGTGTTATTAAACTGATACTCTGCCAATTACAACAAAATCCGGATTTTAGCCCCAAACCGAACATTTCTCTTAGTGCAGTCCACTACTTCTCATTGAGCGGAAAATGATCAGGTAAATGAAGTGATATTCAGCCCCCATATGGACATTTTCCTGGGGACTGAGGAGCATTTGTCAGTATTTGGTTAGACAGAAAGGACCATCTAGTTCAGGCCAGTGTCTGATGTTGACAATACCAGATTCACAGGGAAAAGTAAAATCAAGGTGTATTGTGGTGCTTCCTTTTCCCTCTTCCAGATTTTGGTAGTATGCTCTTTAGAGATATCTTGAATCAGAGGCAGCAGCTTTGTTCTTAATGGCACTTTGTGGATTTCATCTTCGTAGATGCAATCTTTGTAGATGCAATGGGTCTAACTGCATTATGAATCTACCTTTGCACCTACCTTCACCATGCAAGTGAATGTGATGGAGGTCATACCATCTTTCTAAGGCCAATGGACTGATGGGGTTCTACTCTACATACCGTGTTTTTTAAGAGAATGACAACATTGCCTTTTCAAGAGCCCTGACCGAGGGGGTTTTTCTTTAATGTGTCCTACGTGCCCCTGTTTGAATGGGAAGATGCAATGTTTTTAGTGGTTGCAATAACATTGATTTAACGTGTGGCTTGCACTGTCGTCTGTAGTTGCTGTACGTTTGTATCTGACATGACCTTAGTCTCACACAGTGAAACAACCTTTCAGGCTAAATTCCAACAGGTCAGCCATGTGCAGTTTGCTTCCTTCTTTCCACTGCTTCTGAGGTCTAAGTGATTGTCTCTGAAGTGTGGAATAGAGTGTGAGTATCTGTTCAAAGCTCCTGTGATGCTTATTACTAACCACTCTTCCACTCAGTCTTTCTAGATTTATATCGAAATTGAAAAACTGCATTGTTGGGTGAAAATCCTGAAATAGTGATGACCAGAACATCACTACTAGCATACAAAACTGGAGATCTCAGGCTATCTGCTCCCTGATGACACATTTTTCACAGTTTTCTACCATTCTTAGGGACCGGAGCTCATATAGGAAACAGCAGCAACATTTGAAAATTACATTAGTTGCCTCTGTATTTGGGATATACTCTTGTATCTTGGAGATATCACCAGCGGAGGAAAAATGGGTTTCTCAATCCAAAATATTCTGGAAGGAATTTAGACCTGTGATATCTCCACAGTCTTGCACTGTTTTTACTAATCACTATTGCTTTGAACTCCTAGCCTGGAGGCACTCTTAGGAGTTCATTTTATTTAACAGGTACATTGAAAATTGAACTAGTCTGGATATAAACAAGGGTATCGTGTGAGCTCCATCTTTAAACTCAAATTACAGACCCATATTTTCTAGTTCAGAACTGTTTGATCACTGTGCGAAGGAGCCGACAGTACACTCGCTCTCCAAAAGCAGGTACCAGTGATAGAGTGTGCCATTTCTTGCTCCCTCTCCCCTAACTAATCCTTGCTTTCTTCCCTGCTATCTGTAGTCAGCATATTGCTAGAAAGTGGATTGAAATGTTTCAGACACCTTTCAAATTCTGGATTCTGTCAGAGAGTGTTTTTTGGCTCCTCCACATTTATTCATGAAAAAGAGAGAGACTAATCTTCTGCTGAAAAGCCTAGAACATTTAGATGAAATTTTGATAAATAAGGAGGATAGGTTTCAGAAGAATTCTGCAGAAATTTGAAACACATCAGAGGTCATCACTGCATGGCCTGCTAGGTGAAAAATGGAGGCCACAAAAGTGACCATTGTGACAATATGCCCTTACCTGTTACTGAACTAGCAGGCTCACCGTTTCTCCTGGTGTCTGCTCTGGAAACACTAAAATCGTCAGTACGGCATGACATGAAGCACTTGAACAAGCTGGTGTTTAAGAAGCTCAAAACTTGTTCACAAGCCAAAGATTCATCTCACACATTTAGGTGAAAACCATTTGGTAAAACAGCCAGATCTGTGGTGGTCTTTAGCCAAAGTCAATTTATTTTTTTTTATTTTATTGTGGGAGCAGTAGCTTCTGAGATTTAAATGAAATAGACTAAACTGTAATATGTTTCAAAACAAATGTTTGGGCAATGTCTTCACCTCGCTGTGTTTTTTCCTTCTACTTCTGTCTTCTAGTATGTAAGTTACCCTTTCACAAGGGAGACAGTAGAGGCAATGTGAGGTGATTCCTGGTGTCCAGAGATTCCTGTTCAAGTAAACCTAACACTCAAAGAATAAATTGCCAAATTATTTTTCCAAATTTACAATTGACAATAAAATTCCCAATTTCACCTTCAGCCTTGTTCAAAGGATTCTGCCTCTCTGTAAAAATTTTGGAATTCATATAAAGGTCAATTAACATATGTCTATACTTAATTTTTATTTTTCCCCAAATGCATATAAGGAATGCCATCCACAGCTTTAAAATCCAGCTTCATTGAATTCACCATAAGGTTTATTACTCCTTTTTACTGAAACATACAAAATATTTCCTGCCATTTCCCCCTTAGAGTTATAACACTCCAACAAAGGTTTTCAGTGTTCACCTGAAGTACCCTGCTCTGCTAGCTTGTGTTGATTCCTCTAGGAAAGATCTTAAGGAAATTTCGTTGGCTCAGAGGAAAGAAGACAATATGTTAATTCCCCTCCACTCCCCAGACATAAAGGATTTGGGAGAGATTTTCTGGAAAAGATCTTTCACTAAAAAAGAAGGAAGCAGAGGGAGGTAAGTATTCGTTTTTTGTCAAGGAGACAAGGCACTGCAAAGGGTAAAGAACTGTGAAGTCAGTCCCCATTCTAGAGCTCCACGGAGGCAAGCCGTCCCCTGCCCCTGTCAAGTGCACTGGGGGAGCTATTGATAGCACAAGAACTCCTTCCCTTTGAACACTCAAACGAAAAATGTCTGGGCATTGCACAGCCTGCTGTCTTCACAGAGTGGAAGAGGGACATGGACCTCTGCCTAATGATCAAGCATGCTGCAAAGAATATTTGCCCTTCAAAGTAAACTTAACCTTAGGCGTCTATTGAATCATATATGCCCTGCTGGCTTTGGCACCTTCCTGGCACACTCTCCTGGGTGTCTTCCTCACACTCTTAGCCTATACTAGCAGATAGTGCAACACAGCACAAGCAGATCTGTAAAGCAAAACATTTAATGCAAGAGGGACTGATGTCCACACTACATTTTTTTTAGGGAGGGTATTTCAGTTTGCTCCAGTCCCATGGATCAAGCAGCTATCAGCAACTGGTGCACATTCTGTGCATTTCTGGAGAACTTCTTCCAGCTTGATATAATCAGAACGAAATCCAGATCATATGCTCTGACACAGCTCATGAACTGAAGCACAGCAACTAGGCATGGTAGAGACACTTGCCTTAAAAACACACTGCTGATTAGAACCAGGACATAAATGCAGGCCTACCCTTAGACAACAGAGATGTCTAGGATTGCAGGTGCTGCTTCTCTAGTTAGAGTGGAGATATTTCAGAGGGTAGTTGAGATCTTTGGAAGATTGAGTTGCTATCCTAAGTGGCCTCTTTCTCTCACACTTCTTGAGCTGAAGTTGACTGCTTCAGAAAATCAGCCGAAACTCAGCTTGATGTCAGAAACATTCCTATGAATTCGAAGTGAGATTTTACAAAAGATTAAAAATAAGACAGAAGATGTGACCTGCAGAATGATGTTAACAGTCTGCTTTATCAAACTTCCCTGTAGGACTATACTGTCGAAGAATTATCCTCTGCTTGGATCAGGGAACAGCATCTGCTAACAGCTGCAGTTCTCTTTGAAGTGTTTTAGAGGCCTACAGAGAAATGAAAAGATGCCTATGGCACCAAATATAAATCATGAGCTGTGTGAATAAAATATTTGTCTTTCTTCTTTAAGTGAAATTCCAAAAAGTGAATGCTTGCTGGTAGCAAAAACTGAGAAGCGTCAGCAACAGCAATCTCTATTAGCAAGTCCCTTTGTTTGGTGCTTTCTTTTTTTAAATTGAGACATTTCCAGTACCCTAAGTTGCTTAAGAAACAGTAGGAAAAATTTTTTGGGTTTTGAACAATGCAGTCTATTTAGTCAGACATAGCTAATGTAGTATAGAGACCACAATTGGAAACAACTGTTAGTCAGACATCAGTTAGCCTTGTTTTCAGTCTGAACGTCAATAGACAATGAAAACACCTAAATCAATCTAAGCGACAAGCCTATGTTTACATAGGCCTTCAAATTTCATCTTTAAACAGGACTCAGACACTAGGACCCATCTGTCAGAGGTTAGACACCTGAAGCACAGTCAGAGACCGGAGCCCAGCTAAACACCTGTATTTCATGTGATAAAAATCAGCTGTGGACAGTGGGGCTATTTTCAGCCATGATGTAGTCTGTGTTCTCCAGCTGGTCTTGGAAAGAATAGCATGCCTAAACCATGGAAGTAGGCTTTTCTTAATATAAGATGAAGTAGAATATGAAGCAGCACGATGAAATGGCTTTCTGGGACCCTGTGATAACTGGCTATATCTTCCCAAATGACCCCTAAATTCCTGGCATAGCTCAGGAGAAAGGCCCAGGATACACGTATCAGCAGTTGTGATGAGATATGTTGGTATCCTCAGAAGCATACTAAAATCAGATTTCAGCAGAAGAATAATTTTTTTCACCTTCTTTGTGAAGTACCCCACTTCTCATGTTCATCGTATTCCCTCTACATATCCTTATATTCCTTTGCCAATCACTGCCAAAGTCCAAGTGTTCACTAACTCCACAGGCTGCTGAAGAGAGCTCTTCACAAGCTGCACATGAGGTACTTGAACAAGTTCAGCTTGAAGCTCTAGCATCACCTTTTCCAACATGTTTTCTAGGACCAAGCACCATGTCTTGTGCACTGTCTCCAGACCAGAAAAAATGAGAATATTGCCTCCAAGTGGCAACCTGCTCCTGTGGCAAAGGCCCCTTCCAGTTTGGCATCTTGATCTCAAAGAACCAGCCCAGATTAGCCTGGGCAGAATCCACACCAAAATCATAGAATAGAATCATAGAATTGTTTGGGTGAGAAGGGGTCTTTAAAGGTCATTTAGTCCAACATCTGTGCAACGTACAGTGATGTCTTGAACTAGATCATGTTGCTCAAAGCCCTGTCCAACCTGACCTTGAATGTTTCCAGGGATGGGGCATCTACCACGTCTCTAGGCAACCTGTGCCTGTGTTTCGGCTTCCTTAGTAAAGAATTTCTTCCTTATATCTGGTCTGAATCTACTATTAGTGTAACACCATTACACCTTGTCCTACCACAACAGGCCCTTCAAAAATATTGTACCCATTTTTCTTATAAGCCCCTTTTAACTATTGAAAGGCCACAATAAGATCTCCCCTGAATCACTGTTCAGCTCCACATGCAACTACTTATACTTCCCTCTCTGTTTTGGGAACAGGCATGTAGCAATGATCACATCTCTTGAACACTGTATCATCCCTTTTCCTGGTTCTTGACCCTGCTTCTTCCTACCCTTGAATTTCTTTCTCCATCCTGTCTGCTACAAAGTAAACAATCCTGATCTAATTACTTTTTCACTTTTGGTTGCACTTTTACTACATCCATATGCAAATTTAGTATTTTCGTTACTGTTACCTGGGCAATTTTGGCCCTAAATGATATTACTGATATACCTAGGTGCTGTTGGTTGTGCACAACAAGGTCCCTCCCCTTTTTCCCCAGAGCTCAACACTCCTTTTCAACTATCTAGGAAGTTGGGCCATTCTCATGTAACCTTTCCTCAAACACTTATGAAATACTGCTACTTCTCATGGCACCATCTGTAAATTTTTCAGCTTCTTACACTGCTATCTCTCATGCCCAACAAATTCTCATGTCATGCTGGACAGTTTCCTGCATCCTGTTCAGATACTTTAACCTCAGACCATGGACTAGCCAGTAACATAGTCATGTGCCTGCAGTCTTGACACCCTGAAGTCATGCACTATCAGGAGACCAGTTATCTAGAAAAAGAGAAGTTGTACGAAAGAAGGAGAAGGGCAGGCAGAAGAGGAGTGAGAGGAACAGACACACTTCATTATCCTGGCTAGCAACTCAAAAGAGCTCTCTGCTTTCAGAGTCAGGATCTAGGTCCACATCTGGGCTTTCAGCATTGGGGTGGAGAGAGAAAACAGAGCTGGAAGCAAAGAATAAAATCATCTTTATTAATGCTTTAAAGACCTTCACTGTTGACCAGCCTGTACAGGGCAGTAAAGATGAATAGGAAAGCTAATCAGATATTCAAGAATGGCTGTCACTAACAGAGAGCTTTCTGATACTGGGGTCTTCCAGCTGGGGGATGCTTTACATCAGGAAATCAGAAAGCAGGGTTATCCAGTCCCTGGGTTTTTTTCATCTTACTGATAAAACATTATCCTGCTGGCGCTGCATGGGCATCCACACCCCTGGTCTCAACTGTGTGCATTTCACTTGTTGGAAAAGAAGTCAGGAACAAAGCTTAAATAGTGTCACAGAGCCTTTCTGCCTACAGTTTGGAAGAGCAGAATTTCCCAGCAGGCACCCCCTGAGACTAGTACAGGGAACGACAACTTGGTTGTGTCCTCCAGATCTAAAGGAAATAGCTGGGGGGATGGGAAGGCATCTAAAAAAGAGAAGACAGGAGCTATCATTTCTAGTCTTGTTTCTCTTACTGTCATGAAGACGGGTCCCACGGATCTGATGTGTTTCTGTATACCTTGGCTCCTAAAAGACTAACTGTCCTCCGACTCCTTTTTTCTGCTGCTGAAGAGTCTTTGCTGTTTGGAACATCTCTCACTCGTGGACATCCTTCCTACCAAATGCCTGTTTCAAATGTCTTACCCCTCAGGGTCACCTCTTTCAAGGTCTTCCCTCTATGACTTTTTTCAGTTTGTTGGAGGCTAGGCACAGCATCCTGCAGAAATAAAAGAAGGGTTAAAGATGAGAGCTATGAGCTAGGCTTGGGTGTATGGGAGCCAGATGTCATATCTGTGAGGGCTGTGTCTGTTGTCTACCTGGGGAGAGCAGGAAAGGCAAGGAAAGCAGTTGTGTGGTGTCTAGGAGAGAAAGAGGAGTTATCCAGCACATGGTTACTAAGGAAGAATCCATCTTAGCAGTTTTGGCAGGCTGCACCAAATAGTTGCATCTTGGACAGGTTGCACAAACTTGGCACAGACGCCAGTGAAACAAACAGTAGCACATAACCATTCAGTTCATCAGGACACAAATTTTGTATATTGAGGTACAGAGTATATGCTGTCTCAGCACCTTGGGGAAACCAGCTGATTGAAAAAATTGAGTGTGCAAACTAATTTGAAAGTGTATGGAAGCTAGTTAAATGCTTACTGCACCCTCCCCCTTATCAAGCTCATACAGGTTATGAACTGTTTGCCAGTGAATATCCTCGTTATACACTACACAGTCACTAAACAAGACAACGAACACCAGTTGTTGCATGTCATGATAGAGAAGGGAAATCTTCTTTACATGTTCAGAGCTATTGACAGTGTCCATGTTCAGTCTAAACAACCTTATCTGTGAAGACTAAGAAGCTAAAGTGGAGCAGGGTCTGGGAGTATAGTCTCCTCCTAAACCGTGTCTTCTATATGCCACTGCTTGTGATCACATGCCTTGGTACAAACATTCCATTTTTCTTTCAGGTGTAATCTCAGGCCTCCCCAGAACTCACCCATTCATTTTGCCTCCCTAGTCCAGGCTCTGCCCAAACCAGGCCTAAATAATGACCTCCTCAGAGCCTCTCAAACTGTCACTAGCCTCTCGCCTGCTCTAGTTGTGGATATCAGCTAAGCCCCTCTGCTGTCTCTCACCAATCCCTATCTGCCTGACCAGCCACCTTCTACTAAATAATGTGTACTGTGACAAGCTATGCTTGTTCTCTACACTCCACTGGTGTCAGGAAAAACACAGATAGGATCACTAATTATCTTCTCACTAATGAAGAAGACTGCTTCAGGAGAGCTGGATGTTGGGGTTTTAAAGACACTACATGTAGAATTTAAGTGTCTAAGAAGCAGGGTATGCAAAGGTCATAAAAATATAGGTACCTACACTATGGGTGTGCAATAGAGGCAATCTGTGTACCTAGAGACCTTTAGCATCTAATTTTAGGTATCTTAATAGACAGTAAGGAAATGTCAGTGAAGCCAATGGTGGATAAGTAGATGCTCACACAAGCTAAGAGGGGAACCTAACTTAGGCCAGATGAATCCCAGCCAGTGATTCAGAAGCAGAGCAGCAGAAGACGAAGAAGCTAATTCACATTTTACATCTTCACAAACTCCATAAAAGTGTCCCAAGTAGTTTGTCTACAGTTCAGATATTCTCTACCAAAAAATGTGTGGTTGTGCACAGATGTTCAAGGGATGAGGGGAACAAAGAGCATTTTCTGGGATTATCTGTGGCTGATGTTGGGGCCAAAATTCAGAGATGGAGAAGAACTATATGGAGTCAAAAGTATTCAAAATGAGGCAGCTTGAGTTTCAGGTCCCTGACTGGGCCTTTTAGTTGTCAGAGTTTAAAAATACAGTAGTTGGGCAGTGTATGAAAGTGGAAAAAAAAATGAAAATTAGCTGTATCATTTTATAGTCACTTTCAAGATTCTTAGTAGTGTATTTTTAACTTGATAATTTAACTTGCCTGCCTCCCCATGATACTTACAAAAATAAAAGAATGCATTCTTTATTTCAGCCAAAAATACTATATAAACAAATTCCAAGGAATGAATTCAGTTAGAATGACAGACTACAGTAATGGGTGCAGTTGATTGCATTTCCGTTTCACAAAGCAATTCACATTTGCTACTAATATGCTAAAATTAGTGCCAGTCAAAATACGCTTGTCTGTCACAGCAAGAGAAAATTGTCAAAACACGCAACTCAATTCCTCTCTCACTCATACTAATTTTAAGATGGAATCACTCCGTTTTTTTTTTTTTTTCAGAGCTGGTCTTGACACGACAGTTAATTCCATCACTGCTGTTGATGTGTATACACACTAATTAATATACATGAGTTTCCGCGTCCTTCTGAGAATGCTTATGCGTGTATGACTTACGCTTCCATAAGCCATGGTTACGCGGCTCAGGCAGTTACACACAGCGGAAGAGACTATTTGGATAGTTCTTCTTAAGGCCTTTTTGGGTGTCAATTATAGACAACCCATAGACGTCTTGAAGGAAGCACCATGCTGAATAACCTAGGAAAAAAATGCAAAGCAGCAGAGTCTTAGGCCAGTTCCAAATACATACCAGATCTACTCCATTTCTAACGCTTCACTTTTCTCCAGGAGTCCAGGAGCTATAATTTCTCCCACTGGTTAGCAAATCACAGTTGGACCTCGCCAAAAACAAAGAAAAAAAAATCTGTAGCACAAGCTTATTTGCTGGTTCTATTTTGGCATGGAGAGACAAAAAGAGACCTGGATAGTCTTCTCACTCACTCCCTTAAAGAGAAAAAGGAGAGCACAGAGTGTTCTCCCTTTCAGAAAAGTGTGTGTGACCTTTAGTGTTATCCTACACTAACATTTACTGCAAATTCCTGTCCGTTCAGACAGCAGGCATTTGTGTCCCGTGCTGGCTAGTCACCTGTACAACCTCTTTTCTTCCTTTCATTACTGCTGTGCTCCTTCAGTGTAGACATTCCTTCCACTGGAAGACTTTTGGCAGGGTTTGTGGAGTACAGCTTGACTGCACACCAATTACACCATTAACTCTTTCCTGCACTGGCTCCATCTCAAGTTTGCATCTGCCCCTTGCAGCAGCCCTCAATGTATTATCTCTATTAACATTTTCTTATTGAGCAGAGGTACGCTATTCTGGGTGACCAGAATGTAACTGGACCACTATCTTTACCCCTGAAACCACTTTACTCCATCTTCAGTTATGTCTATTTCCATCAGCTATTAACATACCTATGTGCATATATGTATATATAAACAGTATACACATATATATAAACAGTAAACACTAGTAAGTCTTCAGAAAAAAACCTATAAAGTTTGAACTAACTGATCAGATAATATAAAAAAAATGCAGTTCTGACAATGAGACATCAGACGACAAAGCATTTCAAAACCTGAGAGCAGCCTGAGGGGCTAGCTAAAGATGACAAAAAAGTGTGGTCATCTTGGGCCACATTCCTAAAAATGCTGTGTTCAATGAATGCCAACTCAGCCAAGGGATTAGCTAACAACTGACAGAGTCAACATTCTCTGCCCAGAGCTACACCAACACACTGATGGCATTTCCTACCATGGACCTCGGAGAGCAGGACAGTTCTCAGCAGAATTAGCGTGTGGGAAACCTGGCCCTGAGCAGCAGACATGTATCAAGATGGGTTTGATTCTTACAGTTTGTTAAAGTTTAGCAGCCTTTAAACAATATTTTTATTTTGTGGGAATGTTTTTTCAATGACACTTTCTTCTCTCTGTAACCAATTCTGAAAAAAAGAGACACAGATTTCTGACAATATTTATTGTCTATCTCCATTCTTTAATTAGAGCTTTTTTTGTTGCACTTTGCTTGAATTAGCTATTTACTTTTTTATTTCCACTTAGCATTGATATAAAGCTCTTCAATGGCAAGTGATGCACCTCAGAAATGGCACTATGTGTTGAAGAGGGAGCTCAGTTAATGCAAAGTGTTTGAACTTCTGTTTTTGTCTTGCAGATTACATGTCTGAACAGGAAGGAACTGGTAACTGCAAACTGATTTAAGTCATAAATGAAGTCTGAAGGAGAAGTAAAAGACATATCATATATATTATGCAATTTTCATCTTTTGTAAACCTAACTGTCATTAGTGATGGAAGGAGTTATTTATACACAGCAAATGAAGACTAAGTGTCTGACTTTGTTTGAAATGCACTGTCAGAAGAAATGAACAGATTTTTTACTAGCTAGTAGTTTCTCCAGTAGATCACCATTGGGATTTTCAAAACACATAGACACTTTCCATGCCTGCTAGTAAACCAGTGACAAAAGTAAAAACTTTCATTTGTTTTGAATGTCCCAGACACAAAAACTGATAATAATACTAATTTACTCCCAACAAAGTACTTTCATTTTGTTTCCCATCATGCTATTCAGCACCATGTAAGAAAAGGCCATTTCACTGTCATTCCAGTGTGAGGCACTCAGCTAGCTGTATAAACAGAAGAGGATCAGGAAGGGGTTGGGAGGGAGCAGTGTTAGAGAGATAACAAGAAGATAAAAGAGGCAATTGCATATTTATTACATGTTTGGGTCAAATCACATCCACAAGGTGAAAAATGAAATACAAAGAATGGGACTGACAAAAAATGGCTGACTCTATTTGGCTGAGATATATGGGCAAAGAACTGCCAACCCCTTGCAACACAGTGAAAGCAGAACACGAGGCCAGGTCCGCAGCAATCCTCATCCTCCTTCTCTGCCTTGGGGTTTGAGCACTAGCCTGAAGGAAGACAGGTGGTGGCATCATGTTGTAGACACACAACAGTACCTCCTAGTGTAGTCTCATTAGCTTGTGAAAAAGCTGCTGGTTTCCTCTCTGCTTCTCCCTGCAAGTCCCTTCTCCAAGTCTCATCAATCAGTGGGTTTTCTTTGTTTGCTTTGAGCCACTCATGTGGCTTACACTTTGTTATCCTTTATGAAGCAGCTTTGAAACATATTAGTTGAATGGTTTCAATATTCAGTCTGTTGTTTCCCTCTGAGTAGGTGGTCATGCCTGTATCTGGCTTCACTCTTTCTAAACCCTAGGAAATTTGGGAAGGGGATGGATGTTCATGTTACCAGGACTTGGGAGGGCAGAACATAACCCCTGCCCAGAAACTCAGCAGGTAGGAGACACCACCAAGACACAGACAGTTAAAGGATGGGGCAGTAGGCAGGTTTCCAGTGATACCAGGATGTCTGGCTCCCCAGCAATCCACCCAAGGGGCTGAGAAGGACCTGCCAGCCTCAGAGGTTGCCAGCTGGGCTACTCGTTCTGAGATAGTGACTTGCTAACCTCGGAACTGCCTGCCTTTCTGCTCATTGAAATGCCACTGCTACAAAGGTCTCAGGCTTAAAAACTGCTTGGAAAGGTGGAAATAAAATAGTGTTTGACTTTTTGAAAGTGAAGAATTCTTTTTGTTTGTTTGTTTGTTTGTTTGTTTTAGTGGGACTGAGAGACAGTGAGTGAGCAAGAACATACTTGCTTTTTAAATGGGGCTCTTTTTTTCTTTTTTCCTTTTGAAAATTCATATGGAGTAGGAATTCTTGTTTCTGGGCAGCTCTAACAGTCTCAAGCTACATGCCCTATCTTGCATTATCCTTAACAGTAAATTCTGAAAAAAATCTCATGAGCAGAAACTTGAACACATGCAAATACAGAATATTAGGAACAGATATAACATATGTCCAAATCTGATGCATTCCAGTTTTACTCATGACCCTATTTTTCACAGATTTTGAGCAGTAAAAATATTTGATTTATGGATGTGTGTCTAAGGTTACAAAACAAAAAGCTTAATGTTTCCTAGAAATGCCTTGGAAAATAAATGAATGTCGAATCTCCAGATGCTTGTAAGTCAAAATTAAATAACAGGTTTTCAAGACAAGACCTCTTATCATTAGAAATTAGGAATGAGATCCACCCCTCAGTTTCAAAAAAAACCCCAACACTTCAGAAAAGAGAAGGGGTTTCTGAACTGAGAGGGCTATTTAGAGGCTAATCTCAATTTTTATCCCAAAGAAACACAAGTTTAAATGCATTTTTCAAAAGCAAAATTGGGAGAAACTCAAATTCTCTATGCATGAAATAGCATTTGAAAGACTACTATTCTGTTCTCTTTTTGCCTCTCCATCCTGTTCATCACACTGCACATACAATCACAAACACTTCCTTTCAAATGCATCTTCTACTTTTGCTCTTAAAAAGCCTTTTCTTAGAACCAACCTTTGTCAGGTGCCAGGTCAGGAAACAAGATACAATAAAAGTGATTTATTCTTGTCCTGGTCATAGAACATGAGTAAAATAAAAACCGTTAGAACTGGCAAGTAAGTTTGGCTTCAAAATACCTAAACCCTCCAGCAGCTATCAGATGCCAGAGAGATACTATTTTATACGTGATATCAACATAGGAAAACATTGCACTGTAAATGTCCTCTGGAAAACACAATTCTTAACCGTTGTATATATATTTTGTTCTCAAACTGATTATTTTATTCCTTCATAGGTCCAAAGCATCTGGATGTTAGAGCCCAAATTTAGCTAAGGTATATGTCTTTCAGAGTGGAGCGAATAAGTTCAAACCCACATCTGTTTATTTCTTAGTGTTCTAATTTGCAGGCTGTACTGGGAACAAGAGAGAAGGGCAGAGATCCCTATGCTCTTCCCAAAGTCACACACAACATTAAACTCTTCCTTGTTTGCTCTCGATCTGCCTGAATTTCACCAGCCTTGATCCATCCCTTCCTCACTCAGACTCTCTTCACGGCCTCTCCAGAGCCCCTCTTCCTCCCTGGGGTCAATTGACGCCCTTCCATTACTCTCTCTCTCTGCCACCACAGAAAACCCAAATTTGGTGCTGGAAGCTCCCTGAAGTTTGCACTTATGGTAGATCCCAGCTATGATCCCTGTGCCAGCTGAACAGATGCACCTATGCAGTCACACTGCCTGTCACATGCACACAGCTTCCCCCCCACTCTCCAAGGCTTTGGACTATGTCCACTGTTCATTTACAGTAGGTCCCAACAGCACAGGCTTTAATATCCACCTGGTGAAAGTTATCATTGCATTTGTTGGGAATTTATGAGTAAGCATTTGAGAACTTGGTTGCCTAATTCTTTGTGGTCTTGTTCACTAGTTTTTTGACTTGCATAAGGACTTCAACTATAAGTGCAGTTCTTAAAGGCAATTAAATTAAGGTGTCTTTTTTTGCAGGGACCCTTTCAGATGGATCTCAGCCTGGTTTATGCTGATTTTTTAAATGCAGAACTCAACCAACTTTACTAGCTCCATAAGAGCAAAGGTATGCCTGTGTGAGGCTTTGCAAGAATGTAAAGTGCAGGGTGGAAGCAAAGCACAAAGTGAGAAGCTGCAGTGCTGTTACCAGAGCAAATCAACCTCCTGAATGTGGGGCTCCATCACCTGGAGCTCCATTAACTCCTGCTGAGTAAATAACTGCCTGGCACAGAGACAGAGTGCTTTCTCAGTCTATTTATTAGAATCTGGTTTTGAGGGAAGGGGAGAGGAGAGTGGGGCTGTGAATCTGAACTCCAATGGTAACTAAACAAATCCAATACATTCTTCCTAAATATAGAGTAACTCCTAAGGGGGGAATAAGAAATATACTTCCTTCACTGCATGGCCAAGGTTTAAACCTTAAGTTTGTGTCTGCTCTCTGTGGACTGTACTAGGTAGGTCTTTCCTCCCCCCTCCCCCCCTTCAAGATCCTAAAAATAAAAGCTCAGTGAGCTCAAAGTCATTTTGTAAAGACATTTGAGAAACTAGTCACTCACAAGGCTAGCAACAATGAGAAGGGTTCAAACTCATTAAAAGTAGAGATTCTCCTCTGACATGCAATGAGACAGTACACAGCTCTGGTATCACAGCAAGTAGAACACAGCGGAGTTTTCAAAGGTTGCAGCACGTCAGGAAAGTTAGACAAGGACTGCGTAGTGCCTTTTAACTGCTTCCACCCCCTCAAGCAGCAGTCCAGCATTGCAAATTAGTGTAAGCGACAGGAGGGAAACCAAATCCAGCTCCAACTGACACTTTAGGTAATGGGAGAAATCAGTGCCACCGGCCCGTGCTCTGGGTGGTGATCTGTGACGGTACCAGTACAGCCGTTTTGGAAGCGGTAGCACTGGCTCTAAAGGAGAGAGGGGGAGTGGTACCAGGCAGGTAGTCCAAGTGCCCTTGTGTGACAGGGCAGCCAGGATGGAAAAGATAAAAAGCCAAGTTCATACCCTAAGGGTTAAATAGTTACTTTATTTATTCTTTACATTAAAAGCTGTGAAAATCAAAGCATCAAAAGGGACTGCAGTGATTCTGATCTTTCAAGCACTGCAATAATGTGGCCCTTTGGGGTTCTGTGATCATTTGGATTTAATGAGAACATTTCTATGAAAGACACAATTCAGTCGCAGGCAGCGTGCGAAGCCAGCCTGACCTGGAGGAATCAGTCATTTATATTGCCGCTGGTTCCCAGTACACCCACAAGCAAGCCACTGTTAAGGCTCTTCATGAGTTTGTATTTACTCTGCACTGCAGCTTGACCATGCACTGGGCCTCTTTTTAGAAACCATGGCACAGACAGGCACCCATTCCTGTTTGTGAGCAGAATGCAGCCAGCATGGTTGCTTAAAATGTCCTTCTGTCAAAATCACCACTTGAACTAGAGCCATGCTTTCCCCTTCATCGTACTCACCAGCATGGGTGAAGAAGCACAACGGATTTTTCCCCCAGAGCAGAGCCCTCGAACCCCGTCGCTGCCCCTTTCACTTCAGCAGAGACAGGAGAAAGCTGCCAGTGGCCACAAGTGCCACCCCTTTGCAGAAGTCTCCTGGCAAAGATGTGTCTCCTGCAAACCCTGGATCAGCACAGCTGGCCAACAGCACCCTGAGGATGTACATGTACGGATGGGCCCTTCTGACAGCCAAGCGCTAATTAAGGCAGCCTATAAATTATAATCTCTGGCTTGCCCAAAGGGCAGATACAGGCCCAGCCTGAATGGCAGGGTTGTGCAGCCAGGAAGCCACAAATGGACTGCGGGGCACAGGACCATACATACTGCACTAGGTCAAGCCTCTTCACCCCTCTGCCAGTAAATCCACCACAGAGGGTCTTAATATAGAGAAAGGTGCAAATTCGTCATCAGCCCTCCCTAGAGCATATTAACTTAACCAGTGTTACAAAGTTTTTTTGAAGCCACGGGAACCTTAGGGATTTCTCTGGCTATAAAGAGTATAGACATGATAATGAAAGCTTTGTGTATGAGCCAGGAGGTGTTAGCCGCTGCCTGCAGGTGCCTGGAATGTGAAGTTTGCTTCACAAAAGTCAAATGCACTGAGTCCGAGTATGACAAACAAGTATGCCTGCTTATCTCTTTCCCCATATCTTGATATTATCTCTGATAGGTTAATTAAACAGAATTAATTAAAAGGCAAGATTTTATTTAACCCTTTTTTGTTTCCCTGGTAAGTAAATCCAGTCTTACACAGCTGATTTACAGAGTACTTAATGTAGCCAAACTCTGCAAAAAGCTCCACAAAACAGAGAAACCAGGACCTTCCAGATCTCAGCATGCACTGATGGACATATTTTGATCCCACCTCAGAGTGACACCTGGAAATGCACCACATTATTCCTCATGTCTCTGTTGCCATAAGAAGAAAACATGAATGCATGAACTAGCAGGGGAGACCTGCAGTATATTCCAGCCGTTTCCCCTGTTGGGATGCTCATCAGATTACCGCAGACGTGGTGGCGTGTACCTGGTTCTGGGACCCTGATTCCCCACCAACATATCACCTCAGCTGTCACCAGCACTGCCTCCAAATGGATTTGTCCTGTCCTCTCAACACAGCAGTTCATTCTGCCTCTTGCTATTGTCCCTTAAGCCATGCTATGGCTCAGAAAAGGCTCATATCCAACCAAAAATGAGCCATTTTTCCCAGTATAGCTTTTAGCTGAACCAGTTCCCTGATCCATCTCTCCACACTGCCTCATATATGTGAATCTCAGGTGTGGGAGAGCAGCAGCAAGAAACAGCTGTAGTCATCCTTTCAACATACTTGCACTTGCTGTATAAGAATGACAGGGGAACCACAGGTTTCATCTAGATGTAGTGAAACCAGACCCTTAAATCCACATAGAGCACCACTCTGTTCAGTGAAGTTGTGCATGAATGTAAAGGTGTTTTCAAAAACACCACTGTTCCCAGTATCAAAATCTGTTTAAGCATCTTGAGGTGCACAAAATTATAGGCAGGTTTCTACTGGGATTATCGTCCAGAAGTAATGATTTTTTTCTGTGTCGTCATCACGGCTGGTGCCTGATTTGTGCTTTTAAGAGCCTAAATATATTGCTAAAATGTTGACTTCTACTAACTGTTGAAAATCAAAGGGCTTATATTCTCACAGATAGTTCTGAAAGTGAGATATTTGCTCCAAGTGAAAATCTACGGTGGAACCACCATTGCTTAGGCAGCTGCTGCACCTGAAACAAGCCAAGTCACTCAAAAGACCCCCACCTCACTCCTAAGTCTTAGGAAAAGCTTTCCCAATGTGTCTTCCCAGAAAATGCTGGGTAAACTGGCTGTGGAGTGCCAGGTAAAGTGTAGTGGTAAGGTAACAACAACTCTCTGCAGCCCGAGTCACGTAGCACAGCCATCTCCCCAAAAGAGCCCTGAAAACGGACAGACTTACTGGTGCTGGCCTTTTACTGAGGCTGTGATGAGGCTCTCTCAAACCTTCTTAATGGTAGATAAGCGTGTTTAGGAGAGAAGGATGCAGTACTGTGGCAACTGCCATTTCAAAGAAGATTTTTTTTCTGTTTGTATTGTAGAGTGAAGTCTGTAGAGTCTGTGCAGATTCAGAACAAGCGAAAACATGTGTGTATCCTAGGAAAACCTCTCAGCATTAACATCTTTTCATAGCATATACTTTTCATAGCTAAACCTGTGGTTTAATGCATCTGTAAGCTGGGGAAAGCAGGAAAAAAACTGAAAGTGTATTTTAAAGGAGGTAAGCCACTAAACCTCTACCAGAAGAACCTGAGAGGGGATACAGGAAGGAAACGGCATGACTGAACGTGATCTTGCAGTTTGCATTCACAGGGCTCAGGGAGAAAAGAGCAGTGATTACACCTTGGGCTGGAAAAGGAGTCCAGTAAGGCTGTGCTGAGAGGTCCTGCTCTGACTCCAAGCGTCACAGCAGGACAGGCACAGCTCTAAGAAATTTTGGGGGTGTGTGAGTCCTAACTGATAAACCTAATGAGCCAGAAAGGGCAGTGGAGCAGCTGGGAAAGACTGGTGATTTCGTTGGATAGCCTTGATGATGCGTCAGAAAGGGGATACTGCTCCATTAGTGTAGATTCGTATTGATAAGCAAAGGCATTTTTTCATCCTCGCACTCTGTTTAATGATTAAAAATCCTCTAAGATACCTTGGAAGATCACTTATTTCAGTTATGTGAGAATCAATGAAATTTTATTAAGAGATCCACTAACAGCGAATAAGAAAGCTCACTGCCAGAGTAATTAAATTAATGCCACAGGAGTCTACAGCAGTGCTTGAAAATATTTAAGGAATTTCAGCAGAGTCTGAAAAACACATTTGTTGAGATTCTACCACCTTGGGCTGTAAGGTTCCCAAGAGCGTGGCTGGCAATCTGCCATGGACATCTCCGTGGGAGCCTTGCTCCTGCAGGTAACACAGGGTGACATTCTCTGGAGATACTTTTATCCTGGCAAGCATTAGCCTGAGCTGCTTTAGAGAGAAGCAAAAATATAAAGTCTGTAAGGTAGGTGTTGACATGAGCTCCTGTAAATGTCACATTTCATAAAGAGCTTCCAAGTAACAATGTGATATAGAAAGTAAATAGCTATTTTTCACGGAGGTTTCCTCCAACACGTTGCTTACCCTGTGCCCCCACACAGCAGGCTTTTTCTGTTGCTGTGAGCCTTTCTAGTAATGCGCTTATGTAGCTTCAGTCATCACAGGAATATCTGCAAAAGACAGATGCATAAATGTGCAAACTATTATGGTTTTGAACATTCCTTTTTTGAGGGGGTATAGCTAATACTTAAAAAATGCTTATTGCTTTTTTTTTTCTTTCTTTTCTGAAACCATCACAAATATGGTAGCAGAAGGGAGAAGCTCTTGGCAGGGAGAGAGCAGAGGGAGCCTCTTTCTTCCCCTTGTGGATTCCAAGTCCTAGAACACTAGAATGTGCTAAATACGTTTAACCACAGGACAAAGTGCTTTATATTTGAAATTACTTCCAGTTGATTTCTTGTGCTTCATACCTATTTCTTTTCTGGTTAGGCACAGTGTTTACCACAGGTGCTGCAGGGCAGAAAGTGCATCGTTACTATGGCCCAACACTCATTCATTCTTTCCTTCACTTCATGCCACTTTGGATCCCTAAGAAACTATTTTTTAAGCATCTTTTCAGCACAGAGACCTGTTCTCCTGCACAGACGTGAAAATAATTTGCAGGTGCTAGTGAAGGAGTCTTGAGTTAGCTACAAGGAAACATAGCTATTAGGTGCTTCCCAGGGGAATGGAGTATAGGTTTTAATCTCTCTCAAACTGCTCTTAATTACACTTTGGGGCATGCATGCATCTCAACACAGGGCCCTAAGGGTTTTTAAAGGAACTGTAGCTCTCCAGATTCGCAGTCCATTCTACTACAGGTAGGGGTGGAATATGTGCAACCGATAAAGCAAAGTCTTAAAATTTTGGGCCCTTAATGCATTCCTGCTTTAAAGAAACAATCTTTATGGTGGGTTTAAGCACTAATTTAACTGTTCAGTTATATTCTAGGATATCACAATTGGTATCCCCTCACTCCGGAAGTCATGTATCTCCAGCCCTGGAAAGTGATTTATGAAAGTGGAGCAGCAACATCACTGTGTGTGCTCTGGTCTAGCTGACAGCAATTAGCTAAACTGGAGAGATCCTTGGAGCCAAGGTGAAGCTGAGCAGAGGCATGAGATTTAGTAGCAATTAATTCTGCATAGCATAAAAACAGAGAAGATGAAGTCAAAGGGAGGCATCTCAAAGACATAGAATGAGGGAAAAAGTGACTATAGTCTCAAACAGTCTGTCTTCTCACTTTCAGAAAATAATTTGAAATTCTGGATGATGTGTGTGACAGACAGATGAGCTGTGGCAGAAAAACCTTTTTGGTACAGAGGTGTTGAATTCAACACAATATTTACTTACTAGTCATGGACAGTTCTACTTTGCTGAAATAAGGGATGGATCCCTTACAATAGTAATGAACAGAGATCCATTTATAACTGCTGCAGAAGCCTACTGTTTGAGTTATTGCTTTTCTTTACATGTGTATTTGGGAGAGCAGACAGAAAAATAAAAAGTGGTGTAACTTACATGACTGGTGAATATACGAAAATGCTGTTTTTTAAATTGTCTCATGTATTTTTTATTCAGTTGTGCTTGCACAGAATTAATATAAAAAGCTTTCAAGAAAAATTGTCCCTTTACTTGCATCACTGGTATCTTTTCATGCCTTGAGTATTCCAAATATACAGACGTATCTGTCCTCAGACGAGGAACAAGGCACTGAGACTGCACTCTTGAAATGAAATGTTGACATACTGGATGAGCAGATATGTACCCCATTCCTATGGGATGTGTCTGAATCAAGATTGTAGCATGATTCAGCTGGGTGCTGGAGATATTTTGATTGCATTAAATTTGTATTGGCTAGGAATCCAGTGTTAGCATATGTAACAACAATGAGTGCACTTAAGGATGGTAAACATATATCTTCCAAGATAAATATAATGTCCTGATCCCAGGAAACAGGATGAGTTTTTCAAAAGGAGTAAGAATTAGACTTTTTCTTCATCTGTCCAAGCTGGAACTTGTCCTTTTTAAGCTTCTGCTGTCAGCAACTCTGCTGGAGACAGAATGATAACTTTTATGGCCTCATCTGATCCAGCATGTGAACATCTTTATGAAGCAGCAGTATCAAACCAAATAAGGAGAGGGACCTCTTTTAGATAAATAGCAGAGCTTTAGGCTTTGAGCTTACAGTTAAAATACAGAGGGGGAAAAAAAGAGAAAAGAATCTGATAGGTTCACTCTGGGTGATGCTCAAGCCCTAGGAATTTCTCTGTGTTCCAAAGGCTCGAGGAGGAGTGGAGGCTCAAGATGTCCTATGGTGAGCTCCCTGACATGGTACTTCCCTCCCATTTGTTATACCAGCATTCCTATCTGACAGCAAGGAGAGTTGCTCAGGCACTTACGGTCTCGAATGATATGTAGTGCAGGTACCACTTGAGATGCCTCACTGAATTCCTGTCCAGTTAATGTAATTGCCACTGGTTATTTTTACATCTCAGTAAGTGCGGTGATAATATTTTTGCCTCTTCCCACACCCTTGCAAGTTTTGCCTGTGTTTCTGTTAACTTTCTAAGTCCTTTCCTAGCTTCTTGTCCATGGAATGTGGAAGGAGGGACAGGCCACTTGGGAAGAATACAGGAATGTGGTCAGAACATGCAGGGATGCAACGAGGAAGGCCAAGGCCCACCTGGAACTGAAGCTGGCAAGGGATGTCAAAAACAACAGGAAGGGCTTCAACTACATCAGCAGCAAAAGGAAGGCTAGGGATAACGTGGGGCCGCTGCTGAATGAGGTGGGTGTCCTGGTGACGGAGGATGCAGAGAAGGCAGAGCTACTGAGTGCCTTCTTTGTTTCAGTCTTCAGTGCTAAGACTGGCCCTCAGGAATCTCAGGCCCCGGAGGTAAGAGAAGAAGCCCACAGAGAGGATGACTTTCCCTTGGTCGAGGAGGACTGCGAGA